>Ga0180007_10000118_pt1 | contig 140561 bp, 131 predicted proteins | sample MM_PC_MetaG_FD_121122 | JGI IMG/M metagenome (GOLD analysis project Ga0180007, IMG submission 121122) | Groundwater microbial communities from the Aspo Hard Rock Laboratory (HRL) deep subsurface site, Sweden - MM_PC_MetaG | ecosystem: Environmental > Aquatic > Deep subsurface > Groundwater...
ATGGCAAGAAGCTAAGGAATTAAACTTAATCTTTAACTCCATAATAATTAAGCTTAAAAACAAAGAGATGTTAAAAGATAAGTAAGTTTGGAAATTGTGATTTGGGATTTATTTAGGATTTAAGTTTTAATATTTTATGTTAAAAAAAATTTCTTTCTGGTTTGGTTTATTAGCGGTGGTTTTGTTGGTCGTGATTTTTTTTAATTTAAAAGAGCAATCAAAAATAATTAATCCAGTTTTGGAACAGCCGACAGAAAAAGTTCAACCTAAAAATCCTAGTGAGGTGACTATTTTTCCAGCTGACCCAGTAAGAGGAGTAAAAAATGGAGCCAAACTAACGATTGTTCAGTTTAGCGATTTTACTTGTCCTTATTGTGCTCAAATGGCTGTTTTATTGTCTGTGATGGTTGCCCAAAATAAAGATAGAGTTAGTTTAGTTTGGAAAGATTTTCCTTTGGCCGAACACGAGCAGTCTTTGCCGGCTGCTAAAGCGGCTCAGTGTGCCTCGCTGCAGGGTAAATTTTGGGATTATCATGATAAACTTTTTCAAAATCAATCTAGTTTAAGTGATTTCGTGTATGAATCAATCGCTAATGATTTAAAATTAAATATGCCTAAATTTTTAACTTGCTTGAGTAATAACGAAACTTTGCCATTAATTCAAAGGAATATTATGGAAGGTCGGTCGGTTGGTTTAGATGGTACACCTTATTATATAATTAATGGTCGGGTGCATAGTGGCATTTTAACACAAACGGAACTAAATGATTTGTTAAGTGGTTATTAATATGAAACAGAAAGTTGTTTATTTATTATTGATTGTCAGTTGGTTAGTTGCTTGGCCGACTTTTGTTTTAGCTCAATCGGATCCGACTTCTAAAGCTGTTCAGGCTTGTCAGGCAGAAGGTTATGAACTAGGTTTTAGCTCACCTGTTACCTCGGCTTGTCAAAAAAATGAAGCTGGTGTAGATGTTTGTGGTTATGGTTCGGCTAATGCCGTAGACTGTAATGGTTGTTCTATTTCAGCTATCTCTGGTAAAGCTTGTTGCCAAAAAGACATAGGTCAGGGTTCCAAAGTTTATAAATGTGTTAGTTTTAATACTTTTAATGAAACAGTGCCGGATGCTACAGCTGTTAGTACTAATATTGATTGTGTAAGTCCTGGAGAATTTAAATCTCCGTCACTTTGGGAGGGATTGTTAGGTCTAGTTGGGGCGGCTTGTAGTAATTTAAATTGTTGTAGTCCATCTACTTGTCAAGAGATATATGGTGATAATGGAGTAGTGTTGCAATTAGGTTGTGTGATGCCAGCTGACAGTTATAATACTACACAAAACCAAAGCCAAGAATCTAAAACAACAGAATTCGTTCCGCAAGTTACTATACCGGGTACGATTTTTACTGCTGGTAAACCTGTGGTAGTAACAGGGAATACTTTAGGTCAATATATAGCGGATTTTTATAAATTTTTTACTGGTTTAATAGCTGTTATAGCCGTGGTTATGATAATGTGGGGCGGTTTTAAACGTATTGCCGCGGCTGGTAGCGCCGAAACTATCAAAAATGCCAATTCTACTATTATTAGCGCTATTGTTGGTTTAGTAATTGCTTTAATGTCTTATTCTTTACTGCAATTAATTAATCCGGCTTTGGTTGAATTTAAGGATTTAAAATTGGAAACAATTACCAGAGAGGATACTATTATAGCCAAAACTGGTTCAGACAGTGATGCGGCGGCAAGCAATCAAAATAAATGCGCCAATGAAGATAATTTAACAGCTATAGAAACCAAAAAATTTGGCGCGGTTTATGCCAGCGACCCTAGGCTTAATAAGGAGGCTTATCAAAAATTATTGGAAGTACAAAACATATTAAAAACACAATATAATAAAACCTTACAAATCAATTCAGCACATCGAAGTTTGGCTACGCAAACTAAACTGTTTAATGAAGGTATAGCTAAACATGGTGCGGATAAGGTTCGAAGTTTTGTGGCCTATCCTAGTTGTGCCGCACCTCATTTAACCGGCGGGGCAGTGGATGTTTGTCTGCAAGGACAAAGTTGTCCTTATATTAGTTCGGCTTTTGCCCGGCCGTCTATTAATTTAGTACCCAATGATGTTTGGACTGATATATCTTTATTACAGCAAGTTATGTCAGAAGTTGGTTGGGTTAGATATTGTGGTGAATGGTGGCATTTTGAATGGGGTACAGCCCGCTGGCAGGCTGGTAAAGATAAACCAGCTGGCAGTGATAAATGTACATAATTTAAATAAATGGCGGCTAAAACAACGATTATTTATACTTGTTCTAATTGTGATGCCCAACAGGCTACCTGGTTGGGCCGTTGTTCTGAATGTGGCCAGTTCGGTACCATTGCCAGCCAACCAGAAACCATAATTAAATCTCAATCAATTTCCTCTCTTAAAACAACCAAAGCGGCCGGCGTAACTTCTTTAAGACTTGGTAGCAATTTATCTTTAAAGCGTTTTGTTTCTGGTTTAAATGAAGTGGATAGAGTTTTAGGTGGTGGTTTAGTGGAAGGAGGAGTTACTTTATTAACTGGTGAGCCGGGAGCGGGTAAATCTACTCTACTTTTAGCTTTGGCTGATAGTTGTAGCCAACCAGTTTTATATGCTTCGGGCGAAGAAGCTTTAGAACAAATTGAGCAAAGAGCTAGGCGGCTTAAAGTTAAAGGTGATAAATTAGGTTTTACTGCAGAAACAAATATTCAGGCTATTGCCCAAGCGGTTCGGCAAAATTCTGTAAAATTATTAATAATAGATTCTTTACAAACGGTGGTTTCGGAGGATTCATTAGTCGGTTCCAGTTCGCCTAATCAATTAAAAAGTATTTTGAGTGATTTAGTAGCTTTGGCCAAGGAAACCAAAACAGCTGTTATGGTAATTGGTCATGTTATAAAATCTGGCCAGGCGGCTGGGCCTAAAACAATTGAGCATTTGGTAGATGTGGTGTTAAGTTTAGAAAGTTTAGATAAGCAGTCGGTTAAAATTTTACGGGCGACTAAAAATAGATTTGGTTCCACTGATGAAGTAGGGGTTTTTCAAATGGAGGAAGGAGGCTTAATAGAAGTAAACAATCCCTCAGCTTTATTTTTAGACGATCGGCACGCTGGTGCTGGTTCTTGTATTACAGCCCTGCAGCAAGGTTCGCGCAGTTTGTTGGTGGAAGTGCAAGCTTTGGTGACTAGAGTAACTAAATTGAATTACCCCAAAAGAGCTACAACTGGTTATGATAGTGCCCGTTTACAATTGTTAATAGCTGTTTTAGAAGAAAAAGTTGGTCTTAAATTTGGTTATAATGATGTTTATGTTAATTTAGCTGGAGGTTTAAAAAGTCGAGAACCAGCTTTGGATTTAGCGGTTTGTTTAGCTGTTATATCAGCTCGGCAAAAAAAACCACTGGCTAAAGATTTAGTGGTTTTTGGCGAGGTGGGTTTAGGCGGGGAAATAAGAGCAGTTAATAATATGCCTAAAAGATTACAGGAGAGCGCTCGTTTGGGTTTTAAACAAGTTCTTTGTTCAAAATTGCCTAATAATATAAAGTTTCCCAAGGTATTAGAAATTTCCGTGGTTGGCAATTTGTTTGAGGTAATGGATTGGTTATAAAGGATAATAAATTAGAGTTAAGAATTACGAATTAAGAATCACGAATAAAAGCTTCGTTTTTATCCCGTGTCCGCTAACTGGCGGAGTGGGATGATGATTAAAGCAATCAGAGTCACGATTTTTAGCTAATACTTCCATACTTGCGAGTATGGAAGTATTAGTGGTTTATAAAAAAGAAAACCGGACACCTTACGGGGTGGCCGGCTGTGATTATGGGGGGTAATTTACGTAATTTAAAACTGATAAATTACTTAATTACTCACAATTTTAGGGGAGTGCTACTTGATAATGGATTATAGCTGAATCAACGTCTCCTTCAGCTATAAGATCTTTGGTTAATGCTAAACGTCTGATAGATTTTTCGATATGACATTTTTCGAGTAAAATACCATCTTTTGCTAATTTTTCCAGAATTCGTATGTCATCAATGATGAATTTATTTTTTTGTTTAACTTGTTTTTCAATAAATTCTTTCAAAGATATTTCTTTTTCTTCTGGTGTAATTATTAGAAGATTTTTATTTATGTTTATTGGTATTTCTTTGGGCCCACCATTCATTAAGTAGCCTATTCTAAATTTTTCCATTTTTTCTCCAGGTTTTACATTATAGTGATTGATTAAAATTGTGAGTAATGTTTTTTAACTTGAATTAAACATTTTTCCTCCATTTCGTTTGTGAATGTTGTTTATTTTGAAATACAAACAGGGTAAGCTGCGCAGCACGTTGGTGGAGGAAGCCACCGACACGTGTTTATACCCTGCTTGCACAAATTGTTAAAGAGTTTATTTATTTTAATATAACATTGTATCACAGTTTAAGCAATTTGTCAATAGTTGGATAGATTAGAATTAAGAATTAAGGGAAATTCTTTGATACTGGGAAGTATGGAAGTATTTGTAAAAAGTCATAATTCTAAGTATTAGACGTTAGGATTTTTAATTTTAAAAAATAATTTTTAGATTCTGGAATTATTCTAAATGGGTATTTTCTTGTTTAATTTTAAGTTTAAGTTCAGGCCAGGTTTGTAAAGTTGCATCTAAAGAAATAGTTTGTAAGACTGCTTGGCGGACTATTTTAATAATTTCACTGTTAACCAGTTCCCAGTATTTTAATTTAATAAAACCGGATTGAGTAGCCCCCAAAAGACTGCCCGGGCCTCGGGTTTTTAAATCAAATTCAGCCAAATCAAAACCATTGGGGTATTTAATCATGGCGGTTAGACGTTCATTTTTAGCATTATTAGTTATTAATAAGCAATGGCTGTCTAGGTTAGATCGGCCAATTCGACCGCGTAGTTGGTGTAGCTGGGCCAGGCCGAACCTTTCGGCGTTTTCTATGGCCATAACAGTAGCTTCGGGTATATCTAAACCAACCTCCACCACCGAGGTGGCCACCAATATAGGCGTGTGGCCGTTTTTAAAATTTGTTAAAGCTTGCTGTTTAGCAGCACTATTCAAACGGCCATGCAATAAGCCTAATTTTATATTAGGAAAAATTTCTTTTTGTAATCTGGTGTGTTCTTGATTAGCTGCCGTAGCGTTTAATAAATCACTTTCTTCCACCAAAGGACAAATAATAAAAACCTTGTTACCTAAGGCAATTTCTTTTTCAATCAGTTGGTAGGCTTCTTTTTTTTGTCGGTCGGTAATTATTTTGGTGATAATAGCCTTACGGCCGGGTGGTAATTTTTTTATTAAAGATATAGCTAAATCGCCATACAGCGCCAAACTTAAGGAGCGGGGAATTGGGGTGGCAGTTAAAGACAGGAAATGCGGGGCAAGTGTTTTGTTTTTAGTGGTTAAAATTTGTCTTTGGTTAACACCAAAACGGTGTTGTTCATCTACAATAACCAGGCCTAATTGCGGTATTTTTATAGCCGGTTTCAATAAAGTATGGGTGCCGATAATAATATTTATTTTTCCGTCAGCCAATAGTTTTTTTAGATTAACCTTACTTATTTTATTGTCATTATTTGTTAAACTTTGTCCTTGGGTTAGTAGAGCTAAAGAAATATCAAAATCAGCCAGCATTTTTTTTAAGGTGTTAAAATGTTGATTGGCTAATACCTCGGTCGGTGCTAATAAAGCAGTTTGGTAGTTGTTAAGGAAACAATTTAAAGCGGCTAAGCCGGCTACCACTGTTTTACCCGAGCCAACATCACCTTGTAATAAGCGGAACATGGGACTATCTTTTTCTAAATCTTTTATTATTTCCCAGGCAGCTATTTTTTGGTCACTAGTTAACTGGTAGGGTAATTTGTTAACGAAATTTTTTAAGGCTGGTTGAAAGGGCATAGGCGGCGCTTCTTTTTGCTCCCTTTTAATTTTGGCTAAATTATTTTGTAAACTGGTTAAATACAATTCATCAAAGACTAGCCGTCGCCTGGCTTGGCTTAAGGATATTTTGTCAGATGGAAAATGGAGCTCTGTAAGCATTTTAGAATGGTGGAGCAGCTTAAATTTATTTTTTATTTCTGTTGGTAGCCAATCTGTTAAACTCGGCGTATAAGGCAGGATTTGTTTTATTAATTGCCTAAAAGTATGGTGGGTTAGGCCATCGCTTAAAGGATAATAAGGTATTAAATGGTTTGCAGTAGTGGTTTTTTGAGAGGATGATTTTTCATAATGAGGTTGTTCTAATTGCTGGCCATAAGTGGTGGCTTTTAATTGGCCAGATAACCAAATTTCTTCACCTGGTTTTAAATTTTTAGCTAAATAAGGTTGATTAAACCAAATAGCTTTTATAGTGCCGCTACCGTCATTTAATAAGGCTTGGGTTAAAGTTAATCGTCGTGGCCAGAGCCGTTGGGTTTTTATGGTTTGAATTTTACCTTTAATAGTTATTTTTTCATTAGGTTTTAAATCTTTAATTTTTTTAATATTGGAAAAATCTTCATATCTGGTTGGTAGGTGCCATAATAAGTCTTGAGCAGTATTAAGCCCAAGTTTGTTTAATTTTTTTAGTAGAACCGGGCCTACGCCCTTAAAATCAGTTAAAGATTTGGCTAAATTATTCATAAATACATTATGGCTGTTATTTTTGTAAAAGCCAATTAAATAAAAAACAAACAATATACATTGTCTGGTTTTAAAATAGTTTTCTGGTGCAGTATTCTTGAATTAGTCCGAACGCATTTCGCCGCCGCAGGTGGCGAGGAAGTCCTCCGCGAAAATTCGGAAAGGCGGTGGAGCCACACCGCTGACAATTTCAAGTTTTTCCTTGGCGGCAAATTCTTTGAAAAAATGAAAATAGATCAAATGTTATCCTCGTTGATCCATCCATGCACGCCAATTAAATTCTTTGCCGTTCAAATAGGTTTTGACTTCGCTGATGTTAGTAAACTGCTTTGCTGTAAAAATAATTTGTGCTTCAACACGCGGATCATTGCATTCATTAGAAACAAGATCACCTTCAAGATAAACCATTGCTACATTACCACGGATTTCTGCCTTGATGAAACGCAGTGGCTTGAAGACATCGGCAGGCCTGTTTTCATAAGTGATAGTTCGTTCCTTCGCTTGGTCTGCGATTGGATTGGCAAGTTCCTTTCCTGCAAAGCGCACAGTGGCTCCAGTGGCAAAAAGTTCTTTGTAAGCGGCGGCGAGTGGTTGAGTTGTTGCCGTAACTTCTTTACTGACGTAAACAACTTTATCGCCACAACCAATCAGTTCTCCTGTTTCGTAAGCCTTCTTCATGGCATTTTGGTCATAACCTACTTTGTCCCCAAAGCCAACCGAGCCGCCCATATCAATGAAAGGAACTTGTATCACCGATTTTTTACTAATAGGAGTGTCCGTAGATGTGGTCTGATCGGTTACGTTTTGAGTCGGCGTTACTGATTTTTTAGAAAAAACAAAATATCCACCAACAGCGACAATGCCAACAACAATTACAATCAAAACAATGTTTGCAAATCCTTTTTGAGTATTCATATTAAAATTCTTGATTAATTTTCGACTTTATGATTAAAAACTTTTCTTCCCCCAAAATTGAATACAAATTAGTCGCCGAGCGAAGCGAGGCGAACCAAAACTCTTTGACTTTTCCTACGTGGTGCCCTCGGTAGGAATCGAACCTACATCACAAGCTCCGCAAGCTCGCGTTCTATCCATTGAACTACGAGGGCAAAATAAATAACATGGTGAATAAATGATGATTAATTACATAATTTATACCCTTGTCAGCCAGAGGCTGATCCGCCTTGGGCGGAAACTACGAGGGCAAAATTGACGCTATAATACTATCAAAGATCTATTATTTACAACTAAAAGCTTCACCAGTATAGGTGAAGCTTGGGGAAAAATCAAGGTTTTAGGATTATTGTAATTTAAGGAGTTTGGCCAAGGCTTCAGAGGTTGGTTCGTCTTCTTTAGATAAATCTTCGTTTAAAAATTTTTTAAGTTCAGTTCGGACTTTTAAAGGATTGGTTTTGTTTAAGGGTATAGACAATCTGGGATCAAAGAGATTTTTTGGTAAGACATAAAGGTTGTCTATAGTTGGTGGTTGATAAGCTATCCAAAATTCATTTAGTTCCGACCAACGCCAAAATTTTTTACCAACCGCTAAACCCTTGTTAGTTATTTGGCATTTTAAATGGCGAGGTTGCCTTTTGGTTTCATTAACGAATAAAATAGCGCCCATTAGGAGTATTAAGGCAAATAAGAAATTACCTGTTAAAACGGCGTATAAGAGCAGTAGCAGGCTGATAACGCCGGCTAACCACCACCAACGTCGGCTACGTATAATAGGGTTAAATTCTTTAAAAGACCAACTGATTTGTTCGGTACCCAGATTAGTCTGGGGTTCCAAATTAAGGTTAATAGGCATATAATTAGTATATCATTTAGATGTCAGCAAATAAAGTAGCTGGCAATTGCTAGATTATTGGGTAAATTTATAATTAACAAATATTATCATGATAGATAAAAGATTTTTTAAAAAATTAAAAACGAATTATCAAAGAACTCAAATTAAAAGGCGTTGGTTAACCGGTTTGGCTAGCGAAGCCCAGCATTTAAGCAAGCAGTCTATTTTTGTTGCTCAGCGCGGGGATTTGGCTTTGTCTGTTAGTTTATTAACTAAGGCGACTGGTTATTTAAAAAAAATTCAGCCAATCTTTAAAAAATTTCAAGATTTAGAAAATTTAGGAGTTTATCGAGCGGCTTTGGAAGAATATGTGGAGGCTAAATTATTTTTGGATATACTTAAACACCAACCTATTTCGTCTTTGCCGCAGTTTAATATTTCTCCGGAAATTTATTTAGGTGCTGTAAGTGATGCAATTGGGGAAACCGTTCGTTTAGCTGTTAAGTATGCCGCTCAATCAAAAGTTGCCGAGGTAAAATCTTTACAAATTTTAGCCACGAATTTAACTGGCTGGTTGGCGGAATTTAATTTAACTGGACCCTTAAGAAGTAAATTTGATCAAGCTAAACGTCATTTAATCAGATTGGAAGAAATAAATTACGATTTGGCTATTAAGAAGAATTATGAAGCTAATTAAGGGTTTGGTGGTACCGGGTTTTAAAGAGGGTAGAAAGTTGGGTTATCCTACAGCTAATTTAAAATTATTTGTTAAAACGGTTCGACCAAAACCGGGAATTTACGCCTGTCGTGTTAAACGGTCCACTGGTTTAAAATATGAGGCTATTTTAGTTAGTGGTGTTTACAAAGAGGCAACTGGTCAGCCACGTTTGGAAGTTTATTTGTTGGATTGGCAAGGTAATTTATATGGTGAGAAATTGACTATCGAATTATTTGATAAAATGCGAGATTTGGTTGTTATAACAAATAAAGCTAATTTAAAAAAAATAATCCAAGCCGATATTAAAGCAGCTAAATTATTTTTTAAATCACTAGCCTCTATTTCTAAGTAGTTAGAGGTTTAAATGTTTGAAGAAAGGTTTTTTATAGTCAGTCGATAAACACTCCATAAAAGCATGGCTACTGTTACTGGGCCAACGCCACCTGGTACGGGAGTTAGAAAGATTGGTTTGTTTAAAGGGTTGTTGGGGTCAACATCACCTAGAAGATGACTATTTATTTTAGTAGTGCCGACATCAATAATTATGGCTTCGTCTTTAAAATCATTAATTGTTAAGTAATGTGGTTGGCCCAGGGCGCTAATTACTAAATCAGCTTGGGCTAAAATATTATCAGTTTTATTTTTTAGTAGATTGACTTTTAAACCCATATTAATTAAGGCTTTTTCCAAGGGTTGGCCGAATTGGGGACTGTTGACTAATAAACAGGCTTGCCCGCCGTTTAAGTTTTTTTTGCTTAGGTTGATTAATTTAATTATACCTTCTATCAAACCCGGTATAAATTGGTTTTGACCGTTTAGAAATTTTTGAATATTTATTGGCTGAAAACCATCAGCATCTTTAGAGGGCTTAATAGTTTGGATGATGATTGATTCATCCAGATGTTTAGGTAGGGGTAATTGAACTAAGATGGCATCGATATCAGGTTGTTGATTAAAATCTTGTATAAGTTTAAGTAAAGTTGGTTGGTTTGTTTTGGTTGGTAACATAACCTTGGTTACTCTAAGACCAGTTTTGGTAGCGGCTTTAGCTTTTAAATTAACATAAAGATGAGAAGCTGGGTCGTCGCCTATTAATAAAACGGCCAAATGTGGTGGCCGGGGTAGCTGACTAACCTGCTGGCTTAGTTCTTTTAATAGATTATTAGCCAGTTTTTTTCCATCCAGACAGAAGGTCATATTTATTTAAGCTCTGGGTAGAGCGGGAACTGAGTACTTAATTCTTTTACTTGTTTTTTAATAATTGTAAGAGAAGATTCATTTTGCCAGCTTTTTAAAGTTTGGCTTATTAAATAGCCAATAGTGGTCATTTCTAACTCTTTAAAACCACGACTAGTTAGGGCGGGTGTGCCTAAACGTATGCCTGAAGGGTCTAAAGGAGATCTAGAGTCATAAGGTATTAAGTTTTTATTAACAGTAATACCCACTGAATCAAGCACTGTTTCGGCTTGTTGACCAGTTAAACCTTGGTTATTAAGATTAATTAGGATTAGGTGATTATCTGTCCCGCCGGTAATTAACTCTAAACCGTTTTTAATTAAACTATTAGCCAGCGCTTGGGCATTTTTAACTATTTGGTGACCATAATTTTGGAAATCAGGCAATAAAGCTTCTTGTAGGGCTACAGCAATGGCAGCGGTTTGTTGATTATGAGGCCCACCTTGTAGGCCGGGGATAATAGCTGAATCTATCAGTTCGGCTAAATTTTTTTTACTTTTAGGTCTATATAAGTCGTGCCAGCGATCTTGCTTGTTAGGTATTAATATTAAAGCACCTCGTGGCCCACGTAGTGTTTTGTGGGTAGTAGTCATTACTACATCGGCATAAGGTACGGGTGAGGGGTGATCACCACTAATAATAAGGCCGCTAATATGGGAAACATCAGCCAGTAAGTAAGCTTTAACTTCATCAGCAATTTTTCTAAAAGCGGCAAAGTCTATTTGTCTGGGATAAGCTGTGGCCCCACAGACTATTAATTTAGGTTTATAAGTTAGGGCAGCTTGCCTAATTAAATCATAATCCAATAAGTGAGTTTGTGGGTTAAGGTTGTAGCCTAAAGGTTTATAGTATTTTCCCGAGAAATTTAGTTTATAACCATGGGTTAAATGTCCTCCCTGATTAAGCTCTAAACCCATTACTTTGTCGCCCGGTTTAAGTAAGGCAAAATAAACTGCTTGATTAGCTGGTGAACCAGAGTAAGCTTGGACATTGGCGTGTTGTACGCCAAATAATTGACAAGCTCTTTGTCTGGCTAAATTTTCTATTTGGTCAATATAGTGGTTGCCGCCATAGTAACGTTTTCCCGGATAGCCTTCGGAATATTTGTTAGTTAAAACAGAGCCTAAAGCTTCCATAACAGCTAGTGAAGTAAAGTTTTCTGATGGTATCATTTGTAAATCAGCTTGCTGTCTAGCAAGTTCTGATTTTATTAAATCAGCCATGGGTTTATCTTGAGAAGAGAGGTATTCTAGCATGGCTTTATGTTAGCTTTACTTAGTATTTTTGTCTATTTTTTGTTTAAGGGATAGTGTAGAAAAGTTATCCACAATTTTACTATTTGACCCAGTATTTTTTATGTGTTAATGTGTTAATACATTGGTACAAAAAATAAGGTGGAATTTTTAAGAATAATTTTTAAAGATATGAAAAAGAATAAAACTTGGAACAATTTAAATAGTCAGGATCTTTTTAAGGCTATTACTAGTCTTAAAACAACCGAGGAAGCTAAACGTTTTTTTAGGGATTTATGCACGCCCGAAGAATTGATTGATATGACTGATAGATGGCAGGCAGCTAAATTATTAGCTAAAGACGTAGATTATCGGCAGGTGGCTGATAAATTAGGTATGAGCACTACCACGGTAGGCCGGGTGGCTACTTGGCTTCGTCGGGGTATGGGCGGTTATCAATTAGTTTTGGATCGTTTAACAAAGGCTAACCATCACACTATTTTGTCTCGTCGGGAGAGGTAAGTAGTTTTTGTTTTAATCTTTTTACCCCTCTCGCTGAGAGGGTTTTTTGTTCTTTAAAAATTTAAAGGGCTACCCCGGCCTAATCGGGGAAAAAATAAACGGAGGAACTAATGCCAAAAACAAAAGGACGCCAAGGGTTTTCCCTAGGTGGTCAAGGTCCACACTTATAGGCCAAGCGGGTAAAACATACCCGCTTGGATAGTTAATTTTTTATTTTATGAAAATTCTAAAAGATTATATTAAGGTAAATAAAACAAATGATAATTTGTTTTATTTACAGCGTTGGCGGATTATTTCCGGACAGCCAGGCCCTAAAATAGTTATTATTGCGCTTCAGCACGGTGCCGAAGTTTCTTCCTTTTTTCTGTTAGAAAAATTGCTCTGTTATTTTCGGCAGTTTCCTTTATTAAAGGGTTCTTTGGTTATTTTACCAGCAGTAAATGTTTTAGGCTTATTAAAAAAACAAAGGCAGGAGCCTTTTACTGGTTTGGATATTAATCGTCAGTACCCTGGTAATCAAGATAATCGTGCTACCAAAATAGCTTATGTGGTAGCTAAAGAATGTCAGTCAGCAGAGTTAGTTATTGATTTGCATAACTTTACCAGTCGTCGGTCGGTTTTTACTGGAGTGATGGTTAAAAGTAATCGGTTAGTGGAGGATAAAGCCAAGCAAGTATTAAGATTGTTCGATCCAGAATTAATCTGGTATATAAATTCTAGCCAATCATCCGATAAGGAACAGGCTGGCGCCTTGACTGTTTGGTTGGGTCAACAGAATAAATTGGCTATCGCTTTGGAATTACCACCGCCAATAGTTTTGACAGAAGGTTTTTTGAATTCTTTGTTGGAAAGGTTTTTAGTGGTTTTTGAATTTTATGGTTTGTTAACTGTTGACCTTTTAAAATGTGTGACAGTAAAGCGATCAATTTCAGTATATACTAGCCGGCTGATTAGAATGAAGGTTAATGGTTGGTTTTGGCCAACAAAAGAACCGCTGGATAAATTGAAGAGCGCGGATAAAATAGGAGATCAAGTTAGTTTAGTTGATTTTAAGAAAAAATCCTTGCGGGGCTTACCTGGTGTTTTATTAACTATTGCCTATCCCGGGTTTATAATGGCTGGTAAAAAAGTTGCTACGATTGGTAAGAAAATAGGATATCTAAAATAAAAAATAGGAGTTTAAAATGTTAAACAAAAACAAATTTATCGAATTATTTAATAGTGGTTTAACTTATCGTTATCCTTTTGTAGATTGGCAATTATTAAGCCACCGATCCGGTGCTAAATATCCATCTTTATTCAAAGAGGTCCATGTAAAAGGAAGAAAGTATGTAGATGAGTTAATTCAACCCTTGCTTTGTCCAATAAAATTAAAAATGAAAGAAGTTGAACAACTTGAAGGGTTAGCTAAATTATGGCCTAAGATTATTACCCGCCAGTTAGATTTAGCTCAAGCTGGCTGGTTAACTGATAATAGTCTGGAAATTTATGGATTAGATGGAATATTATCTGGCGAAGAAGAAGATTGTTTACTGGATGCTGGCTATAATCAACCTTTGTCTCCCTTTATCCGTCTGGATTTAATAAGGACTACTCAAGGATTTAAAGTGGTAGATATAAATTCAACCAGACCAGCTGGGGTAGGTGATAATATTATTTTGAGTGAAGCCTATGGACGATCTGGGGACCACCATCAATTCTGTCTTAAGGAGGAATTTGTTAGTACTTTTAAGGCTGCTTATTTATCTTGGAGTAATCAGAATAATTATCAACGATCAGCTAAGATTGCTATATTGTTAGATTCCGTGGCTGGTGATTGGCATAATTTTGTTAATTTAAAAAAAGTTCTTCTGGATCAATCATGGGTAGAGGGGGTTGATATTTTTACTGGTTGGTTTGATTTTATAGGTCTTGGTTATAATTGTTTGTTAAGAGGTAGAATTAAACAAGGGCATAGTTGGTATAATGATTTATTGCAGTTGCCTCGTCATAAGATATGTTTAATAAGTCCCTTAGGTCGACGTTTTATTGGTAATAAAAAATGGTTTTTTGCTTGGCAACATTTTTTATTAGGAAGTTTGTTTAAAGAAGATTTAGGATTTGATTATCAATTGTTAGTAGATAGTTGTTGTGAAGTAGGTTTGTTGCGGTCAGGTGGTTTGATAATGTTTACCCAAGAGACTAAACACTTTAGCCAATTAATAAGGCAAGAGTGGATTTTAAAATCGCCAGCAGGTTCTAGTGGTCGAGGTATAATAATTGGTGAGTTCGTCAGTCAAAAAAACTGGAATAGTATTTTTAGTCAGCCTGAGATGATTGGCAGTGTAGTACAAAAATACGAACCGGTTAAAGAAAAAGTAGTTTTAGCGGATAAGGCCGGTAAACCAAGTGAAGCAGAGCTTTTTACCAAGTACGGAGCTTTTTTGTTTAATGGGCGGTTAGCCGGATTAGAGGTTATGGCTCGTGGCACACCTTTAGTTCATGGCGCTCGAAATACTTATTTATCAACAGTTATTTTTGATTAGATTAAAAAAGAATAATCCAAAAGCCTCACCTAAGTGAGGCTTTTTTACTTGTTAAAGTCGGTTTAAAGCATTATAATGATGTTATAATTGTTAGAATTATTTTTTATGATAAAAGGTTTTAAAGTGTTTATTTGCGGTATTTTTTTTATAGGTTTATTTTTTGTTTTGACTCAATCTGTTTCGGCCGATAACTCTTCGGATCAATTGGGGGCAACCGAGATTGTTAATGGTAATTATTATGTTACAGGTTCCACTGTGGAGGTAATTGGTCAAGTGCTAAGCGATGTTTTTGTTTTTGGTGGTACAGTAGAAATTTTGGGTCCAGTAGGTGGGGATGTGTTGGTGGCTGGTGGCAATGTTAGAATACAAGGTCCGGTACAGGGTAATGTAAGAGTGGTGGGTGGTACAGTGGAAATTTCTAGTCAAGTGTCTAAAAATGTTTTGGCTGGGGCTGGTACTTTAAGGTTAATGCCGGGCAGTGTAGTTTTGGGACACTTAACAGCTGCCGCTGGTACTTTGGAAATGGCTGGCACAATAGAAGGTAGTGTTAAAGCGGCTGGCGGTTTAATTAATTTATCAGGTATTGTTAAAGGTCCGGCTGAATATTGGTTAGGTAAAGATGGTCAATTTAAAATAAGTTCCGGAGCGGTAATGGCCGATCAAATTACTTATCATAGCTATAACCAAGCTGTTATAGCTGAAGGTGCCCAATTAAGTTACCCTTTACAGTTTATACCAATCTCAGAAAAAAATTCTGCTAAACCAGCCGTTTGGTGGAATTGGCTGGTGGCAATTTTTAGCGCCTTGGTTTTAGGTATGGTGTTGTTTAGTTGGTGGCCAAAAACTTTGCAAGCCACAGCTGAGGTTATTATAAAAAGACCGTGGGTTAGTTTGGGTTGGGGAGCGGTTTGGGCAGTTTTTGTTCCTTTGTTATCTATAATTTTTTTAATCACAGTAATCGGTTGGCCACTGGCTGTCTTGCTGGTAATTTTTTATATTGCTGGTTTTATTGTTGTGCCGGTTTTAGCTGGTTTAGTTTTGATTAATTTATTAAAAATCAATGGCTTGTTTAGTAAATTTTTTGGTAAATGGCCGGGTTTAGTGCTGCTTTTTGTCGGTATTATTTTATATGAAATAATTGCCCAAGTACCTTATTTAGGTATGGTTTTTGTTATTTTGGCCGCTTTGGCCGTTTGGGGAGCTTTGTGGCAGATAGTTCGTTTAAGTTTTAATAAATAGTTAATTTATGTCACAGTGGTCAGAAACCATTTTTAAATCCTATGATGTTAGAGGTCTTTACCCTTCAGAAATAAACGAAGCAGCGGCTGAAGCGATTGGATTAGCCATAGCTAATTTAGTTAAAACTGGCCGGGTGGTAGTAGGTCGGGATATGAGGTTATCATCGCCTCAATTGCACGAAGCTTTGATAAAAGGTTTAATAGCTGGTGGCCTAGAGGTAGATGATTTAGAAATGGTGCCAATTGATGCGGTTTATTTTGCTGTCGGTACTTATGGTTACCAAGCTGGTGTTATGGTAACAGCATCACATAATCCAGCTGATTATAACGGTTTTAAAGTGGTTGGTCAGGGAGTTAGTTGGATAAGAGGGCGGGATTTAAAAAAATTGGTAGCAGAAAGAAAGCCAGCTAGAACATCTGGTAGTTTTAATCAGCGAAATATTTGGCCAGAATATTTAGAACATGTTTGGTCCTTTATTGATATAAATAAATTAAAACCTTTAAAAATAGTAATCGATGCTGGTAATGGTTTAGCTGGTAAGGTTATACCTTTATTGATGAAGAATTTACCCTGCCGAGTAGAGTCGTTATTTTTTGAGTTGGATGGTTCTTTTCCTAACCGCCCGTCTAATCCTTTAATGCCAGGTGCAGCCGACGAAGCTAAGGCCAAGGTATTGGCTAGTCAGGCTGATTTAGGAATAATGTTTGATGGTGACACGGACAGGGTTTTTTTAATTGATGAGTTGGGTAATTTTGTGCCAGCCGATGTAACCTTGCTTTTACTAGCCAAACAGTTTATTAATCGTCAACCTGGTGCGGGTATAGCTTATAATTTGATTTGTTCTCGGGCCGTGCCGGAGTTTATAGCCAAATGGGGAGGTCGACCAATTCGCAGTGCGGTTGGTTATGTGAATGTCGGTACAGCTATGAAAGAACAGCAAGGGGTAATGGGTGGAGAATTGTCAGCTCATTATTCTTTTAAAGATAATTTTTATGCTGATTCGGGATTTATTGCCGCTTTATTGATTTTAGAATTGTTATCGTTGGAAGATAAACCCTTGTCCCTTTTAGTTAAAGAGTACAAACCATATGCCAAATCTCCAGAAATTAATTTAGCAGTCAGTAATACCCAATTTGTTTTACAAGAGTTTAAAAAGAAATATCACTTAGCTACTATAGAGGAATTAGACGGCGTAACAGTATCTTATGATGATTGGTGGTGCAATATGCGCCCTTCTAATACAGAACCGCTTTTAAGGATTACTATAGAAGCCGATACTGAACAGTTGTTGGTTGAGAAGAAAAAAGAAGTAGTAGATTTTGTTAAAGAGATTTTATAAATTATGATTGGTTTATTTGATTCTGGTATTGGTGGTTTAACAGTGGTACGGGCTTTACAACGTTTATTGCCCGATGTTTCTTTAGTTTATTTTGGTGATACGGCCCGGACACCTTATGGTAATAAAAGTGCCCAGGTAGTTAAAGGCTATGGCTTGGAAGCTTCTAAGTTTTTATTAGAAAAAGGAGCTACTGTTTTGGTAGTGGCTTGTAATACTGTTTCAGCAGTGGGGATAGAGGAAATTAGGCAAACTTGGCCTAAGGTACCAATTTTTGAAGTAATTAGTCCAGTAGTGGAAAAAATTAAGCTAAGTAATTTTAAAAAGGTGGGTATTATGGGAACGCGGGCGACTATTAACAGTCAAGCTTATCAAACAAAGTTAAACCAGGCATCTATTAAAGTGCAAGCTTGTGCTGCTCCCTTATTAGTTCCTTTAGTAGAAGAAAATTACATAAATACGCCAGCTACTAAAAGAATTGTTAAAAATTATTTATTACCTTTTAAACAAGCTCAAGTGGAGGCTTTGGTTTTAGCTTGTACTCATTATCCTTTACTTAAAAAAATTATTCGCGCCCGCTTGCCTAAAAAAATGAAGATTTTAGATCCAGCGGATGAAACAGCTAGGGTAGTGGTTGCGTGGTTAAAAAATAATCCAAATTTTTCTCAAAAATTAAATAACAATCAAAGTCATTATTATGTATCCGACTTAACGCCCCATTTTCAAAAAGTGGCCGAACAGTGGTTGGGTAAAAAAATTAATTTAGAAAAAGTGGATTTGATAAATTAAAATTACTATGATTTATTTGCCAGTGGCCTTATTTTATTTTATAGTAGCTTTTCTTTTGGCGATTTTAGAAATACAAATAGAAGGACGTTATGGTTGGGCCAGTCGTTTGCCAACTTGGCGACCCGAACCAGGTAGTTTGGTGAGTCGATTATTTGGTCGGATTATGGGTGGTAAACCGGCTACGGGTTACCATTTAATTTTGTTTAGTTTTGTGCTGTTGCTTTTTCATTGGCCTTATGTTTATGGTTGGCCATTAACTTTATCTAATTGGCTTAGAACGATTTCTTTATTTTTTAGTGTGGTAGTGTTGTGGGATTTTTTGTGGTTTGTGCTTAATCCGGCTTATCCTTTAAAATTTTTTCAAAAAGAAACCGTTGCTTGGCATAAGAAATGGTGGGGGCGGATACCTTTGGATTATATTTTTGGTTTGAGTGTTTCTTTAGTTGTTTTGGTACCACTATTATTTTTAGGCTACGGTGTAGAACCCTTAGGTTGGTGGTTAATTAATAATAGTTTGTTTGGTTTATTAACCTGTTTGGTGGTAATTTTATCTGTTTGGCGACGTTTAAATAAATTTTAAAAAGTGACTGTTGGTGTTTTTTTTATTATACTAAGTTTATTATGTCTATAATTGCTTTTACAGATTGTGAAGGTTGGGAACAAGATTACCTAGCCAAATCTTTGCCAGAACAAGATTTTATTTTATTAGATCACTTTTTATCACCAGCTGATTATGATAAATTGGCTAAGGTTGAAGTATTGGCGCCTTTTGTTTCTTCGCCGGTTAGTAAAGAAGTTGTGGCAAGTTTAACCAATTTAAAATTTATTGCTACGCGTTCTACGGGTTTTGATCATATAGATTTGTCTGCCACCTTTCACCAGGGGATTAAAGTAAGCAACGTGCCTTATTACGGAGAAAACACCGTGGCTGAACATACTTGGGCTTTAATTTTAGCTTTGTCTCGAAAAATATTTCAATCTTATGAGCATACAGAAAAGGGTAATTTTTCTACCCAGGGTTTAAGAGGTTTTGATTTAAAGGATAAAATCTTGGGATTAATTGGTTGTGGCCATATTGGTAGTCATGTGGCGCAAATAGCTAAAGGTTTTGGTATGAAGGTTTTGGTTTATGATATTCACCCGAATGATAGTTTAGCTAAAGAAAAAGGTTTTGATTATGTATCTTTAGCTGCCTTACTTAAAGAATCAGATGTTATTAGCTTACATACGCCTTATAATAGTAAAACGCATCATTTGCTTAATAAAGAGAATATAAAACTTATTAAACCAGGAGCAGTTTTGGTTAATACCGCCAGGGGTGGTTTAATTCAGACCGAAGCTTTAGTTCAAGCTTTAGAAAAAGGGATTTTATCTGGCGCTGGTTTGGATGTTTTAGAAGAGGAAATTTATTTAAAAGAACATGGTTTAAAAGTGTCGCCGGAATTTTGTCTTAATCATGATTTTAAAACTATTTTGTTAAATAATAAATTGATTGAACGCGACGACGTTATTATTACACCTCATAATGCTTTTAACAGTCAGGAGGCGGTGCGCCGGATAATGGATACCACTATTGAAAATATAAAAGGTTATTTGTCTGGACAAATAATAAATGAGATTAAGTATGAAAATAAATAAGCCACCCTCTAAGCAACCATTACCTGCCAAAGCGGAACTGGTGTTTAAAGGTAAGATTTTTGATGTTTATCAATGGGAAGAAATAGGTTACGATGGCCAACCAATGGTTTTTGAAAAGTTAAAACGACCGGATACAGCCGCTATTATTGCTGTAACGGACGAGGGAAAAATAATTTTAACCAAGCAGGAACAACCGGCTCGCTTAGAGCCGTTTATTGGGTTAATTGGTGGGCGAGTGGATGAAGGTGAAACACCTTTGGAAGCGGCTAATAGAGAATTATTAGAAGAGGCCGGGTTTGTTTGTACTGATTGGCAGTTATTACGATCCGAACAACCAGTTAGTAAAATAGAATGGGCTATTTATTATTTTGTGGCTCGAGGTTGTCGTCGGGTGGCTAAACAAAATTTGGATAGTGGTGAAAAGATAGAACTTATAGAAACAGGTTATGATGAATTTAAAAAAATGGTTTTAGATAAGGAATTTGATTATGGTTCTTTACGTACGATTTTTTTGGAAGCTGAGTTGGATAAAAATAAAGCTGACGAATTAAGAAAGATTTTGGTAGGAAAATAATTTTGCGGTTAATATCCAAAAGAACGTCCAGTAAAAGGACGTTCTTTTTTAGAGGATATTTTTTATTTAAGCTAGACCCATTTTATCTTTTACATCAGCTAAGGTTTTTTGGGCAATTAAGCGAGCCTTGTCTCGACCAGCCAGCAGTATATTTCTAACTTCTTGGGGTTTAGCTGCTAATTCAGCTCGTTTAGCCTGAATAGGCTCTAGAGTTTTTATTATAGTTTCAGCTAATAATGGTTTGAATTCTGAATATTTAAGTTCACCAGATTGATATTGGTCTTCCAGTTCATTTTTTAGTTTTTTATCATCGGATAATATCTTAAATAATTGAAGCAGGTTACGCCCGCCACTTTTTTCTCCAATTGGGCCACCCCCATCGGTTATAGCTTTGGCGACTTTTTTGCGGATTAATTCCGGGGCGTCATTTAAAGCTATATAATGGTTAGGACCCAAGCTTTTGGACATTTTTTTGTTTGGTTCCAACAGAGACATAACTCTAGGCAGAACAGCTTCATAAGCTTTTGGTTCTTTAAAATAATCTCCAAAGGCACTATTGAATCTTTTGGTCAGCAGCCTGGTTAATTCTAAATGCTGGTATTGGTCTTCGCCGACTGGTATGAGTTCAGCCTGATAAAGTAAAATATCAGCTGCCATGAGAATTGGGTAATTAAGCAAGCCGGCGTTAATAGCCGCTGAAGGCTGTTCAGTTTTATCTTTAAATTGGGTCATTCTTTCCAATTCATTTAAGGGTGTAATGGTATTTAGAATCCAAGCCAGTTCCGTGTGTTCGGGGACATGTGATTGAACAAAAATTACACATTGTTCAGGGTCCAAACCAGCGGCTAAATAATCCAAAGCTACACCCAGTACTTTATTAGGCATGGTTTTAGGATCATAAGGTACGGTAATAGCGTGATAATCAACTATACTAAAAAAACAACGATTATCCTTTTGTAGATTGGCGAAATTTTTTAAGGCGCCTAAATAATTACCTAAATGCAATTCACCTGAAGGTTGAATGCCGGAGAATATTACTTTATTTTTAGGAAACATATATAATTTATTATCTTTAAACTTCAATTAAAATAGGTAGTATCATTGGTCGGCGTTGTATTTTTTGGAACAGGAATTGTCCCAAGTCATTACGCATTTTATCTCTCAGATAAATATCATTGGTACTGGTTTGGGCTTCATTGAGTTTCATTATTTGTTTGATTTTTTCTCTGGTTTCGTCAATCAATTTTTTATTATCTTTCATGTAAACGAAGCCGCGGGAAATAATATCAGGCGAGCCGACCAGTTTGCCGGTTTTATTGTCGACCATTACTACTAATACTACCATACCATCACCAGCTAGTATTTGCCTATCTCGCAATACTACGTGGGAAATATCACCAACACCTAAACCATCAACAAAGATGTATTCAATGGGAATTTTTTGATTTTGGATTTTAAAACCGTTTTGGCTAATTTCGCCAATATGGCCATTATCTAAAATAAAAATGTTTTGTGGAGGAAAGCCTATGGACATGGCTACTTTAGCCCCTTCACGTAGTAAATAATGATTAGCATAAACCGGCAAAAGGTATTTGGGTTTTATTTGCCTAATTAGCAATTTAATATCTTCAATTAAGGCATGTCCGCCGCCATGTACATCCATAATTTCTTTATGGATTACGTCGGCTCCTTGGCGGTAGAGGATATCTTTTAGCCTTTGAATAGTTCTTTCGTTACCGGGAATAACTGAAGAGGAAAAAACAATGGTGTCGGACTTTTCTACTTTGACTTGTCGATGATCGCCGTTAGCTATACGCATTAAGACAGCTCGATCTTCACCTTGAGCGCCAGTACAAACTATCAGCACTTTATTAGGTGGATAATCATGAATTCTTTTGATGTCTATAATAGTGCTGGTTTTGAATTTTAAATAACCTATTTTTCGGGCTATCTCTACATTCATTTTCATGGAAAAGCCGTCCAGAGCGACTTTTTTCCCTAATTCATCGGCTATGGCGATAATTTGCCCAACTCTTTCTATCATTGAGGCAAAGGTGGCTATAATCATCCGGCCAGGCGCTCGCATCATTATTTGTTTGATATTTTTATAGACTTCTATTTCTGGAAGTTGATGACCTTCTTTAGTTGAGCCTAAACTTTCCATCATTAGGATAGAGGGGGTGCTACGTGTATTCCAGCGTGCTAAATGAGAAAAATCAGTTTGCTGTCCAGTAGTAGTGTTAAAATCATAACGCCAATCACCTGGATGAATTACGTTGCCTACGGGGGTTTGAATAACTACGCCAATAGCATCCATAATACTGTGGGTAACGTCGAAGAAATTTACCCGAATTCGTCCCATAGTTAACTGTTCGTTGGCGGATTTTATTTCATAAGCTCTTAATCGATCAGCTAATTTGGATTCTTCTAGTCTTTTTCTTATTAAGTGTAGAGTTAATTTACTGGCGTAAACTGGTGGCCAGCCTAGTTTAGGTAACAAGTGTGGTGCAGCGCCAATATGGTCTAAGTGTCCATGACTAAAAATAACGCCCCGGATATTTTTTTCTTTACCTTTTAGATATCTAGTGTCGGGGATTATATAATCAATACCCGGCATATCTTCTTCGGGGAATTGTAGTCCCATATCTAAAATAACTATGTCTGAACCGTATTCAAACACTGTCATGTTACGACCAACTTCTTCTTGCCCGCCTAGGGGTATTATTTTTAGTTTAGCTTCGCCAGTTTGATTGGCCGGCATTATTTTAGGAAACTGGCCAGTCTCTTTCGGGTCGGTTATTTTTTGACTTTGACTTCTAGCAGAAGCTTGAGCATTAAATTTGCCGCGAGACTGAAGTCCACGGGAACGACCGAATTTCGGTCTATTTATTTTTTCTTTAATCATATTAATTTATTAGATAACAGGAATTTTATTAAATAATTCCCGCTTAAAACATTTTGAATAATTTATTAGATGTTGTGGCTGTTAAGCCAGTACATGAATTTATTAATCTCGCGCAAATGGTGGGCGTGGAGGGACTCGAACCCTCACAGGTTTTAACCTATACGCTCCTGAAGCGTACGCGTATACCAGTTCCGCCACACGCCCACCATTTGGGCGAGTAATTTAAGATTTATTGTCGATTGGTTTTTACGTACCAATTTTCACTTTGGTAAAAACGATCGGCTGGTTGACTTATTAATTCATTAGCCAAACCTTGGAGTTTTTTACCTATGACGTAATGATAATCCTTACTGTAAAGGAAGACGGCGGGAAGGTCTTCGTTTAAGATGTTTTGGAATTGGATGTAAAGTTTATTTTGTTCAGCTTTATCAAAAGTTTGTCTAGCTTGATTGAGCAGTTGATCGGCTTGTCGGTTTTGCCAGAGAGCTAAATTAAGTCCTGGTGTGGAAATTTGGGAAGAGTGCCAAAAAGGATAGGGATCGGGATCTAGGCCCATAACTTCTCCAGCTAGTAAGGCTTGATAATTTCTGGTGTTAATAATATCTTTTTGTAAGCGCCAAGCAGGTACAGCATCTAAATTAACTATTAATCCCAAAGATTCCCATTGTTCTTTAATCATTTCTGCCACTCTTAAGTCTTCTTCTTGATCAATTAAGGTTAGGGTTATAATAAAATCTTTACCATCTTTGGTTTGATAAAGTCCGCTGTCGTCCTGTTTTTTTAAACCAGCTTTAATTAATAATTCATTAGCTTTTTGGAAATCATAGTTTATGTTGCTTGAGGCGGTTAATATTTTTAAGTCTCCCCAAGTAAAAGGCCCATGACTTGGTTTAGCTTGATTATTTAAGATTTCTTGAATAATAGGCAAACGATTAGTACCGTAAGTTAAGGCCAATCTGACATTTTTATCTTTTAACAAACTGTGTTGTTGTTGATTAAAAAAAATAGCATTGTACTGAGGTAGGGTAATATCTAAGATTTGATATTTTTGGGAGCTAAAGTTATTTTTTTGCGAACTCAGGCCACCCAATCCATCAATGTCTCCCTGGCGTAAGGCTTCGCTGGCCGCTACTGAGTCGCTGTAAAAATTAAAATGGAGCTCTTTAAGATAAGGTGTTTTGGTGTGAGTATAAGGATTGGCTTCCAGATTGTAATTTAATAAATTACCTTGTTTATCTTTAGCTAAAGATTTAAAACGCCAAGGGCCAGAGCTAATTGGTTTTAGGTTAGCTTCGGCTAAAAGCCATCTTTCGGGAGCAATATTTTGCCAAAGATGAACAGGTATTATACCTAAAGTTAAAGCGTCTAAAAAAGGTTGGTAAGGTTCTTTTAGTTTAAAATTGATATAACCATCTTCGGTTAAATTTATTTCTACATTTTGAAAGCTGCCAGATTTGGGACTGTTTAAAGTTTTATCTTGAACGCTTAAATAAGTAAAATAAATATCTTCATTGGTTATTGGTTGACCATCAGACCAGAATAATTTTTCTTTTAATTTTATTTGATAAATTGTTTTATCTGGACTGAGAGTCCAATCAGCTGCCAGGTCATTTTCTAGTTGGCCCTGGTTAGAATATTTAAACAAACCCCGATGAGTTAATTTGGCTAGGTCTAACTCAGCTTGACTGCTGGCTAGTAAAGGATTAGTTGTCCTGGGATAACCGATTAAACCTTCGGTGTATTGTCCACCAGCCGCTGGAATTACTATAGTCTGACGGGCGTAAGCGCGCCAAACTAAGGCTAGGCCGCTAATTAAACAAAGTATTAATAAACTTATAGCCACCCGCCATTCACGGTTGGAAAGAATTTTTGGCAGAAATTTAAATTGCCGCCAACTAGGTAAGCGGTTGTCGTCTGCTTTTTTCATGGTTGTTAAAACAGAGTGCTCTCTTTGCCCATACAGTCGATCGCGCAGTTTATTTAATCGTCGAACTATTTGTTGGTTCGTTGATTTTAGGCTAAATTTTAGATTACTGATAGATAGCACTTTATGAATTAAGTAATGACCAAACAGCCAGAATAAAGAAAATAGTCGCTAAGACAATGGTAGCGTAGAATAATCCTTTTTCTACACCTCTTTTAGTTCGGTAAACATTGCCTTCACCACCAAAGACTCCGCCCAGTCCAGCACCGCGATTTTGTAAAAGCACAGCCACAATCAGCAGTAATGAAATTACTAATTGAGCGATTTGTAAGTAATAAGAATTCATTTTAAAACAAAAAACCTTTTGTAAGGTGTGTTAATTTATCAATATGATATAGTTTTATGTACCTAGCAGTTTGATATTTTTCAGCATACCAGACCAAGCTTATTTTGTCAATACCTTAAACTATAGTATGAATCAACCTAATTATTTAAAAGATTTAAATAAAGAACAATTAGCGGCTGTAACTTCTCCCTTAGGACCGACTTTGGTTTTGGCTGGAGCTGGTAGTGGTAAAACCAGAACTATAATTCATCGTTTAGCTTATTTAATAGATAGTTTATCGGTTAAACCCGAACAAATTATTGCCGTGACTTTTACCAATAAGGCGGCTCAAGAGATGAAAGTTAGAACGGCAGACTTATTATCAAAAACAGTTTTAGGTAAGGGTTTATTAATTGGCACTTTTCATTCAATTAGTGCTCGTTTTTTGCGTCGCCATGCTTCTTTATTAGATTATAGTAATAAATTTTCTATTTATGATCAAGCCGATCAATTAAGTTTGATTAGGTCTATTTTAAAAGATTTATCTTGGTCACCGCGCCAGGTTTCACCCGGGGCGGTCTTGGCCAATATTTCACGAGCCAAGGCAGATTTAATTACTCCGATTGACTATCAAGAAGTTAAAGTTAATGATCAATTTTCTAAAATGGTATCTCAAGTTTATGTTTTATATCAAACCGCTCTAAAAAAAAATCAGGCCATGGATTTTGATGACCTGTTAAGCCAGCAGGTTTATTTGTGGCAAAACCACCCGGCTTTACTTAAAAAATATCAAACAACTTGGCCTTATATTTTAGTTGATGAATATCAGGATACTAATCGGGCCCAATATGTTTGGACTAAGTTATTAGCCGGCAATCAAGCCAATCTTTATGCTGTGGGTGACGATTGGCAGTCCATTTATTCTTGGCGGGGAGCTGATTTTGGAAATATTTTACGTTTTCAAAAAGATTATCCAACCGCTAAAACTTACAAATTGGAACAAAATTATCGTTCTAGCCAATCCATAATTTCTTTATCTAACTCAGTTATGGTTAAAGCTGAAAATAAAAGTGATAAAAAGTTATGGACAAAAAATAATTTAGGTCGTCCAGTACAAATTGTGGAGTTATATGATGAATCGGTGGAGGCTGATTGGGTAACCGGTGAAATAATAGGCCTAAGTAATCAGCAGGAATCTTTAAAAGAAAAAAATAATCAAGTGGAGCTTACTTATCTTAGTGGTGATTCAGATGATAGTTTATCTAAAGTAAGTCAGGGTTGGCGTTATTACGGTACAGGTCAAGAACTTAGCGGTTTGGCTATTTTATATAGGACTAATGCTCAAAGTCGGGCTTTAGAAGAAGCTTGTCTTAAAAAAGGGTTACCTTATCATTTGGTGGGTGGTGTAAGATTTTATGAACGGCGTGAAGTTAAAGATATTTTGTCTTACCTTAGATTGTTACTTAACCCTTGGGATAGTGCTAGTTGGCAAAGAGCTATTTTGTCTCCTAGTCGAGGGTTAGGCTTGGCCACAATAGATAAAGTAGTGGTCACAGCTCAAGATAAAAAAATATCTTTGTTAGATAAGTCACTTTTGGAACAATTAAATTTACCAACCAGTAAAAAGCAGTTAGTGGTAGAATTTATGGATTTATATCAGCGTTGGTTAAATATTTTACCAGGTATTTCAGTAGAGAAATTAATAGACGAAGTGACGGTTAGGAGTGGTTTAAAAAAACAATTATTGGATGGTACTAGCGAAGGGGAGGCTCGTTTTGAAAACATTGAAGAATTAAAAACCGTGGCTACTGAGAGAGCTCCTGGGCAAGGGATGGAGGCTTTAGAAAAATTTTTAACTGATGTGGCTTTGTGGCAAGATCAAGATAAACTTACAGCTAGTCAGGGTGGGTTAACTTTAATGACTCTACATAGCGCTAAGGGGTTGGAGTTTGATACGGTATTTTTGACTGGTTTGGAAGAGGGTTTGTTTCCTCATTCTTCCAGTTTTAACGATCCCAAGGAATTAGAAGAAGAAAGAAGGTTGTGTTATGTGGGTTTAACTCGGGCGCGTAAAATGGTTTATTGCACTTATACCACTAATCGACGTTTGTTCGGTTCAGTAATGGTGGGGCTGCCTTCCAGATTTTTAAATGATTTCCCTAAAGAGTTGGTGGAGTTTAACTTACCGTCACCTTTTTAATAAAAAATAAACTGGTTTTAAAAAACTTAAAACCAGTTTAAACTTATGTTAGGCTTGGGCCGAGGTGGTTAACCTTTTGACCCAGTTATTTTTAGCTACTTTTTTTAGGAGTAGCCCGATTACTGTGGCTATTGTGGCTACGGGAATTACTATTTTTATGATTTTCATGGTTGGCCTTTTTGTTTTTAAAAAAAAGTTTTACTTTTTGAGTTAATAAACTCGGATCAGAATATAGATCAGCCGCCTGTATGGCTGCCAGGCACTGGGAGTCAGTAATTATGTCGGATGCTTGTATAGGATGATGAGCTATGATTATTATTTTTTTGCCAGACTCCTTAAGATGTGGCACAAGTTCTGACATAATTTTTCCTTCTTCTTCTTTAATTTTTAATCCGTTAAACTTTATTGATTTGTGGGATTTTTTAAATCCAAACATTAAAGAAGAAGTAACTATTAAATCATATCCGTTTTGAGATTCTTTGAGTGTATTATCGAAGCTGTTAGTTTTAGTTATTTTTAAACCACAAGCTTCAAGATCGTCAATAACTCTTTGAATATGGGATGGTTCAAAATGAGCTATCAACAAGGAACCTTTTAAAGTTCTTTTTTTCATTTTTGCCTCCAGGTTGATGGTTTTATTTGTTGCTACCTTAATATTTACCAAAAGTTTTGTCAATAAATTTATTTGGTTATTATCTCGCACTGTAAATTAATAATTATCTTCTAAATAGGTTTTTAGTTTTTTGGCCCTGTTTTGTCCAATAATTTTTATTAAGAGGCTTATATCAGATTGTTTAATTTCCATCACTGAAGCAAAAGATTGTTTTAATTTCTTTTTTAATTTAGGTCCAATATTAGGTAGTTCGTCCCATTGGGAAATTATTTGCGCTTTGGAGCGCTGTTGTCTGTGTAAATTTAAACCAAAACGATGAGCTTCGTCACGTAGATTAATTAATAATTTTAAACCAGGATTATCTAGGGGCAAGTTTAAGGGTTTTTTATGATTAGGTAGATACAGCTCTTCGTTTTGTTTGGCTAAAGCGATTAAGGGTATATTAATTTTTTGGGCTAATAGTATTTTTTTCACGGCCGATAATTGTCCGGCTCCACCATCTAGCATTATTAAATCCGGCCGGGGCCAATTTTTATTACGGCTTAGGCGCCTAGCTAAAACCTGGGCTAGCATGGCGTAGTCGTTTGGTCTGTTTATGTTTTCAATAGTGAATCTACGGTATAACTTAGGTTCGGGTAAGCCGTTTTGTAAAACAGTCATGGCGCCAACCGCTTGCTTGCCTTGTAGGTTAGAAATATCATAACCTTCAATCCTTAGGGGTATTTTTTTTAAATTAAGAATTCTTTGTAATTGTTGTAGACCTAGTTGGGCTTGTTCATTTTTTTTCTGCCAACTTACTAGATTTTGTTTAAGATAGTTTTCGGCTGTATCGGCCGCTTGTTTTAGTAATTGTTTTTTGTAACCTTTTTGTGGAACAATTAAACGGATTTCTGGATAATTATTTTCTAGCTGGACAGGTGTTATTATTTGTTTGGCAAAATCATTACCAGGTTTAAGGTATTGATTTAAAAATCCCTCTAGTAATTCGGCGCTAGTTAGTTGAGCTTGGCTGGAAATTAAAAAGTTTTTAGCATCTAGCAAAATACCTTGGCGAACAGGCAATAAACAAACAGCTATTTGGTTTTGGTTCTGGGCTAGGTTGATGATTTCTAAATTTTCTGGTCGCCCGGAAACAATATTTTGCTTTTGGCTTATTTTTTCTAAAGCGATAAGTTGATTTCTAAGCTTGCCGGCTTTTTCATATTGTTGCTGTTGGCCGGCTTTAAGCATATTTTGTTGGGTATTTTTTATTAAATTATTAGTCTGCCCTTTTAGGATTGCTTCTAGCTTTTTTAATTGTTCTAGATAGAATTTTTTTCCGCTTGGCGAATCATCATGCCCCAGACAACGGTTTAGTTTGGCAGCAAAACAGGGTTTATCTGGTGGATTAGTGCAAGTTTTAAGGCCAAGCATTTTTTTAAGCAGATTAAGAGTGTTTTTAATGGAACCAGCTGATGGATAAGGACCAAAATATTTTATGCCCGGCTGATTGGTTTGTCTGGTTAAGGATACAGTGGGTAATTTTTCTTTATAGTTTATGGCTAAGTAAAGCCAGCTTTTATCGTCTTTTAGAACTACATTATAAGCTGGTTGGTGTTGTTTAATAAGATTAGCTTCCAGCAGCAGGGCCTCTAGTTCATTTTTAACTGGAGAAATTCTTATTTTAATTATTTGTTCTACCATAATTTTTTTGGCTGGGCTTAGGTTTGTTTGTGATTGAAAATAGGAACGTACTCGAGTTTGTAAGTTTTTAGCTTTGCCAACATATAGGGGTTTATTTTGAGAACTATAAAAAATATAAACACCCGGTTTTTTTGGTAGAGTATTAATTTGTCTAAGTAAGCTTTGCTTCATGTTTTAAGTATAGTACGTACTGAGTTTTTTTAATATAAATTGGTTTTTTCTTATTTGTTAACAAAGATAAAAATAAAGAGTTAATTTAGAGTAAGTTAGTTGCTTTTATCTATTGACCTAACTTGTTAAAAATAGTACACTTATTCCTACTTTGTGAAAGATTTTTTATGTTAAAAAAAACTTCTAGCAACAAGAACAAGACAGCTAAAGTAAAAGGGCGGTCCAGTAGACAAAAAACAAATTTAGTTTCTTTGGTTAGACCGGCTGACAGTATAGTTATTCGCGGTGCTCGTGTTCACAATTTAAAGAACATTTCTTTGTCTATACCTCGGGACCGGTTAGTGGTTATAACCGGTTTATCTGGTTCTGGTAAATCTTCTTTGGCTTTTGATACTATTTACGCCGAGGGTCAACGACGTTACATTGAATCTTTGTCGGCTTATGCTAGGCAATTTTTGGGCATGATGGATAAACCCGATGTGGACCAGATAGAAGGTTTGTCGCCGGCTATTTCTATAGATCAAAAATCCACCTCTCATAATCCTCGCTCAACCGTTGGTACTGTTACCGAGGTTTATGATTATTTAAGATTGTTGTTCGCTCGAGTTGGTCAACCCCATTGTCCTAAATGCGGTCGGGAAGTTAGTAAGCAATCCATTGATCAAATTATTGGTCGTTTGAATAAATTATCCAACGGTACCCCAATTGCCTTATTGGCACCAGTTATTCGTGATCAAAAAGGTGAACATAAATCAATCGTTGCTAATTTAAAAAAATCCGGTTATGTTCGGCTTCGTTTTGATGGAGATATAATTTCTATAGAAGAAGCCGAGGATAAACAGGTGGAAAAGCAAAAAAAACATACCATTGAAGTGGTGATTGATCGATTATCTATTTCCAGTGATCCAGAAGATTTAAGTCGTTTGGCTGATTCTTTGGAAACCGCTTTAGATTTGGGGGATGGTGTTATTACGGTTTTAAATACGGAAACCAACGAAGAAATGTTGTTCAGTCAGCATTTTTCTTGTCCCAAGTGCCACGTTGATTTACCTAATATTGAACCAAGAAGTTTTTCTTTTAATTCACCCCATGGTGCTTGCCCCGATTGTACTGGTTTAGGTACGAAGTTAGAAATTGATCCGGATTTGGTTATACCCAACAGGCGTTTATCTTTAGCCCAAGGTGCTATTCGTCCCTGGTCTAGAACTTCGGCTAATCAAACTTGGTATTATCGAATTTTACAAGCAGTGGCTCGGGAGCATAAATTTTCTTTGGATGTACCCGTTAATAAATTAAACAAAGACCAATTAAAAATAGTTCTATACGGTACGGGTAGCCGAACTTATAATGTTAACGCTGAGGCTGGACAAACTGGTAAGGTTAGAGAATTTTATACCTCTTTTGAGGGTGTAATACCTAATTTGGAAAGACGCTATAAAGAAACTGAATCTGATTATATTCGTAGTGAAATTGAACGTTATATGCGAGTTTGGCCCTGCCCGACCTGTCAAAGCAAACGGTTAAAGCAGGAAATTTTGGCCGTGACGATTAACAAAAATAATATTTCAGATTTAACCTCCTTATCAATACTTAAAGTGAGTGAGTTTTTTGAGGACTTGGATAAGAGTAAAATTTTATCAGCTAGGGATTTAAAAATCGCTCATCAAATAATAAAAGAGATAAGGGCTCGTTTAGTTTTTTTAACCGATGTTGGTTTGGATTATTTAACATTGGATAGGCCGGCCGCGACTTTATCGGGTGGCGAGGCCCAACGTATTCGTTTGGCTACTCAAATTGGTTCTTCTTTGGTGGGAGTTATTTACATATTAGACGAGCCATCGATTGGTTTGCATCAACGCGATAATAGTAAGTTAATAGTTACTTTAAAAAGATTAAGGGATTTAGGTAATACCGTTATAGTGGTAGAACATGATTACGAAACAATGATGGCGGCCGATCAGCTTATTGATATTGGTCCAGGTGCTGGTAAGCATGGTGGGGAAGTAGTGGCTCAAGGTACACCAGAAGAAGTGGCCAAAGTAAAAAATTCTTTAACTGGTCGCTATTTAGCCGGTTCTTTAAGTATTCCTTTACCCACAAAATATCGTTCAGGTAATGGCAAAAAAATAACTGTTAAGGGGGCCACTGAATTTAATCTTAAAAATATCACAGTAGATATACCTTTAGCTAAATTAGTTTGTATTACAGGTGTTTCTGGTTCAGGTAAATCCACTTTAATGACTGATATTTTATCTAAAGCTTTGGCTCAACATTTTTATAATGCCAAAGATTTACCCGGCCGGCATAAAGTCATTACTGGTTTAGAAAACGTTGATAAGGTTATTACTATTGACCAATCACCCATTGGTCGTACACCCCGGTCTAATCCGGCTACTTATACTGGTATTTTTACTTATATTAGAGATTTATTTTCCCAATTACCCGAGGCCAAAATTCGCGGTTATAATCCCGGGCGTTTTTCTTTTAATGTTAAAGGTGGTCGCTGTGAAGCTTGCGAAGGGGATGGTTTGGTGCGTATAGAAATGCATTTTTTACCAGATGTTTATGTGGAGTGTGAAGAATGTCATGGCCAGCGTTATAACCAGCAGGCTTTGGAGGTTCATTATAAAGGCAAAAATATTGCCAATGTTTTAGCTATGACAGCTGAAGAGGCTATGAATTTTTTTAGCAATATTCCGACTATTTACGACAAGCTCAAAGTTTTGTGCGATGTTGGTTTGGGTTATATACATTTGGGCCAAAGCGCTACCACCTTGTCTGGTGGTGAGGCTCAGCGTATTAAATTATCTACCGAGTTATCCCGTCGTTCTACTGGTCGCACGCTTTATATTTTAGACGAGCCAACCACTGGACTTCATTTTGACGATGTTAAACGTTTGTTGCAGGTTTTGAACGAATTGGTGGATAGGGGTAATACAGTTTTGATTATAGAACATAATTTAGATATTATGAAATCAGCCGACTGGATTTTAGATTTAGGTCCAGAAGGTGGCGACCAAGGCGGTCAGTTAGTGGCCCAGGGTACACCTAAAGAAGTGGCTAAGGTTAAAAATAGTTATACTGGCCAGTGGCTTAAAAAAGTTTTATAAACTTTGATAGTTATTTTAATACCCTCCTTACCTTTTCGTGCGAAAAGGTAAGGAGGGTATTAAGGTTGACTTATGGGTGGTATTTTGTTAAGGTAGTTTGATTCAAAAATAATCAAAATAAAACAAAAAACATTCATTAAAAAAGTGGAGGTAAAGATGCTACAGTCATCTTATTACAGTCAGTCGGAATTTATTTTTTTGGCTGGCATAGTATTGCTGGTAATTTCTGTTTTATTCTATTTTCTTTTTAAATTTATATTTAAAAAGAAAATAAGTTCTAATGTGTTATTAAGTGTTTTGGCAACACTAAGTGCTGGGGTAATTCTTTCGGTTATTTACTCTCTTAATCATAGGAGTATTGATGCCTCTTCAAATAGCAAAGTATTGTTATATCATGATTCAACAGTAGTTTCCCTGGTGGATTACCCAGTAATAAGCGGTTTAAGTTCTTTAAGGTTTACCTATGGTCCGAAAGTTACTGAGTATGTCATTAATGTTCCCAAGGATTTTGGTAAGTATTTAAGTTATTCATCCGCTGTGGTGGAAGTTATATATGATTATAATAACGAAAATCTATTGATTAAAGAATGCCAAAGGATGCTAATTAACAATCCTGGTAAAGTTGGCGATTATAATTTGGATACTTTATTTACTAGGGTCATTTCTTCAGTGCGAGATTGGCAAACTTACGAGCAGCCAAAAATTTATTCAGTAGAATATTATTATAAAAATTATTTAAACAATTATTTGGCAAATATCGGCATAAAGGTTAAGGGTGTTAATGTGTTATATTTTGACCCTCCCTTAGCACGTGGACCACATCAAAATTAAACAAATAAAACAGCAGTCAAGACTTAATAATAAAAGTTTTGACTGCTTATTTTTTAGTAATATTTTTGGTTTATTCTCAGAGCTATTATGAAGGGCGAAGTTATTATAATTAAAACTATTGTAAAATTAATTGATATGATAGTTAGAAGAATAATTAACAGAATAAACCATAACGATTTAATAGAAGCATTTATAGCTTCTAAATAATTTTTTAATTTGTTCATTTTTCCTCCAGTTGGTTTATTTTATGTCCTGAACTTAATCCTGTGGGGTTAGTTTGTCAAGTAAATAAATATCAAGGATAATAAGTATATGGGATTAACTTTTATTAAAATAAAGGAATATTTGTTTTATAGTTTAGTTTTTTTACTGCCTTGGCAAACCAGATGGATTGTTCGGGACGCTTTTATTAAAGATGAGGTTTGGGAATACGGTCGATTAAGTCTTTATGCTTGGGATATTTTATTAGTATTTTTGTTTTTATTAGTTATTCCCGAAGCTGTAAAAATTATTAAAAATTTTTGGCATAATTTTAAATTTAAAAATACCCAATTACCACAACCAGCTACAGCAGTTAATTTTGTTAGTAAGTCTCGGGAGCTTATTTTTGTTAGTTATTTAAGTTTATTGTTACTATCTTTTTTTACTATTATTTGGGCGCCAGATAAATTATTAGCTGCGATTTGGTCAATTAGGTTTTTGGAAATAGGTTTATTATGGTTGCTTGTTTTAATTATTAAAACAAACTTAATAAAATTTGGCCTAAGTTTTATAGGGGCTGGTTTTATTCAAGCGCTGTGGGCGATTGGCCAGTTTGCCTGGCAGGGCACCTTTGCCAGTAAATGGTTAGGTGTGGCCGACCATCCTTTGTTTCAACCGGGCAGTTCAGTAATCTTGGCTACTAGCGGCCGGTGGCTTAGGGCTTATGCCGGGCAAGTGCATCCTAATGTTTTAGGTGGTTTGTTGGTAATAGGCCTATTGTTTACAGTTTATTTGTTAATTGATTGTTTTTATAAAAAAGAATACAGCCAGTGCCGGGTTTGGTTGTTAATGGTTTATGTTGTTCAGTTGGCCGGGTTATTTTTTACTTTTTCTCGGGGTGCTTGGTTGGCTTTGTTTATAACTTTGTTTGTTTGGTGGTGGTTTAAAAAAGATAATCGATTAAGCCTAACTAAATTTAGTGTAGTAGCTATTGTAAGTTTTATTATTTTAGGTTTGGCGGCTTGGCCGCCGGTTAGCGGACGCCTATTAGGTGGCAGCCGTTTGGAACAGCAATCAGTAGAAGAACGGGTTGGGAGTGTTGAGGAAAGCCGCACTATGTTGGTGGATTATTGGTGGCAAGGTGTTGGTTTGGGTAACTACACTAAAAAATTACAAATTTATCAACCAACTTTGAAAGCTTATAAATATCAACCGGTTCATAATTTATGGTTGTTAATTTTAACAGAAATAGGCACTGTTGGTTTGATATTATTTTTATTTATCTGGTATTTATTTTGGCGGTTTAGCTCATCATTTTTTAGTAAATTGTTATTTTTACCCATTATTATAACTGGTTTAGTCGACCATTATTGGTGGACTATACCATCCATGTTTTTATTAGGCTGGCTTATTATTAGTTTGAATTTTATAGAAGAGTAGTAACACAAAGTAATAAAAAAGAACTTGACACAGTTAAAAACCTTGCTAAAATGCTATTAGCACTCTATAATGTAGAGTGCTAATTAAGTCTAAAAAGTATTAATAATTAAAGAAAAATCTATGAAATTACAGCCTTTAGGCGACCATTTGGTCGTTAAAATTACCAAGGAGGACAAAACCACTAAATCGGGTATTATTTTGCCAGATACGGTTGATAAAGAAAAACAAGAAACCGGTGAGGTTATAGCTGTGGGGCCGGGTAAATTATTGGACAACGGTAGTCGTTCTCCTATGGAGGTTAAAGTCGGTGATAAAATTTTATTTAAAAAGTACGCCTTGGATGAATTTAAAATAGAGGAAGAAGAGTTTGGTACTTTGCAATTATCCGACGTAATTGCCATTGTTGAATAATTTTATTGATTTGTAATTCTTAATTCATAATTTTTTATTTTATGGCTAAACAAATTCTTTTTAACGAGCAAGCCCGCGCTGCTTTGAAGCGGGGTGTAGATAAATTAGCTAACGCTGTTAAAGTTTCTTTGGGTCCCAGAGGACGTAATGTTATTTTGGATAAAGGTTTTGGTTCACCAATTGTTACTAATGACGGTGTAACCATTGCTAAAGAGATTGAACTGGAAGATAAGTTTGAGAATATCGGTGCCCAATTATTACAAGAAGTGGCTTCTAAAACTAATGATGTGGCTGGCGATGGTACCACCACGGCTACGGTTTTAGCTCAGGCTTTAATTCACGAGGGTTTTAAAAATTTGGCCGCCGGCGCTAACCCGCAGGCTTTACGCCATGGTATAGAAAAAGGTGTTTTGGCTGTGGTAGCGGATTTAAAAAAGCAATCTAAACTAGTTAATAGTAAAGAAGAAATTGCCCAAGTGGCGGCTATTTCGGCTAACGATAAAGAAGTTGGTAAGGTAATTGCTGAAGCTATGGATCAGGTTGGTAAAGATGGTGTTATTACTGTGGAAGAATCCCAGGGCTTAACTATTGAAAAGGAAGTGGTGGAAGGTATGCAGTTGGATAAAGGTTACGTCTCGCCTTATATGGTTACCAATGCCGATCGTATGGAAGCGGTTTATGAAGATCCTTATATTCTAGTGACAGATAAAAAAATCGCTGCCGTGCAGGAAATTTTGCCATTGTTAGAAAAAATTGCTCAAACCGGTAAAAAAGAATTGGTAATTATTGCTGAAGAGGTAGAAGGCGAGGCTTTGGCTACTTTTGTAGTAAATAATTTGCGTAAGACTTTTAATACTTTAGCCATTAAAGCGCCAGGTTTTGGCGATAGGCGTAAAGAACAATTGCAGGATATAGCTGCTTTAACTGGCGCTACTTTAGTCAGTGAAGAAGTTGGTTTAAAGTTTGATGCGGTGGGTTTGGAAGTTTTGGGTGGCGCCCGTAAAGTTATTGCCACTAAAGAACATACGACGATTGTGGATGGCAAGGGCGACCAAGCCAAAATAAAAGACAGAATCAGCCAGATTAAAAAAGAAATTGAACTAAGCGATTCAGATTTTGATAAAGAAAAACTACAAGAAAGATTAGCCAAGTTATCCGGTGGTGTAGCGGTTATTAAAGTGGGGGCGGCTACAGAAACGGAAATGAAAGAAAGAAAGTATAAGGTAGAAGATGCTTTGAATGCTACCAAGGCGGCCGTAGAGGAAGGTATTGTAGTGGGCGGTGGTGTAGCTTTGTTACGAGCGGCTGAATCTTTGTTAAAGTTGGAAGTTTCGGTTGAAGAAAAAGTCGGGCTTAATATTTTACTTAAGGCCTTGGCTGAACCTTTAAAGCAGATTGCTGAAAATGCCGGTAAGGACGGCGCTGTGGTGGTAGATAATGTCCAAAAGAATAAAGGTAATTATGGTTATAATGGAGCAACTGATAGTTATGAAGATTTAGTTAAGGCTGGCGTGGTAGATCCAGCTAAGGTAACCAGATCGGCTGTTCAAAATGCCGCTTCTATAGCTATTATGTTCTTAACTACTGAAGCAGTTGTAACAGATTTGCCAGAAAAAAAGGATGATAAGGCCGGCTCTGGTATGCCGCCAGGTATGGATATGGGCTATTAAAAAATAACTTGTAAAGCATAGTTTATAGCCAACGGCTCAACAATTCTAAATTGTTGAGCCGTTTAGGTTTTAAGGGGCTTTTTAAGTAGTTTTTTGTTAAAAAATAGGCTATACTATAATAGTATGGCGCAAACTGGACTAAATATAGAACTGTTTCAAAAACCAATGCGCTGGTACTTAGATGTCGCTGAGTTGCCTTTTGTTTTTTTATCTTTAATAATTATTTTAACTTACACGGGAAGTTTTTGGTTGGATTGGTCTTATGTCCGAATGGTTTTTCCGTTAGTATTAATTTATCAGTTGGTGGCGGCGGTAGTTAATGCTTATTTAAGTTTAGTTCAGCCGGCTAACTTAAAACAAACAGCGGTTATTTGTTTATTAACGGCTGTAGGTGGGGCTTTGGTTTCAGCTGTTGCTGCTTTAATAAGGTTTTGGTACCCTTGGTTATTTTTTAATTTAATAGCTGAACCTATTTGGAGTGGTTTATTGGCCATAATAGTTGGTGTGTTAGCTTTTGGTTTTTTTCATTTGCCCAAGTTTGCTCGAACCAAAGAATTACCTGACAATGATGATCAATCACAAATTTAATAATTATTTATTTTTTTAACATGACAAATAGAACAAATCAATTCATTTTGCCTTTTTCGCAAATAACCATCAAGGATATACCTTTGGTGGGTGGTAAGAATGCTTCTTTGGGTGAAATGTACCAAAAGTTATTAAAACGAGGTGTTAGGGTACCAGATGGTTTTGCTGTAACAGCTTATGCTTACCGTTATTTTTTAAAGCAGGCCGGTTTGGATAAAAAAATAAGGACCCTTTTAAAGGGTTTGAATACTCATAATCTTAAAGATTTAGCCGCTCGTGGTAAGGCAGTGCGCCAAGTTATTTTACAGGCAGAATTTCCCGAGGATTTAAAAGAAGCTATTGCCAAAGCCTATCAAACTTTAAGTAAAGAATTTAAAACTGTTAATTTAGGTGTCGCCGTGCGCTCTTCAGCTACCGCGGAAGATTTACCCGACGCTTCTTTTGCTGGTCAACAAGAATCTTACCTTAACATAAAAGGGGTGGAGGCTTTACTTAAGGCTTCCAAAGAATGTGTGGCTTCGTTGTTTACTGATCGGGCGATTTCTTATCGGGTAGATAAAAAGTTTGATCATTTTGCTATTGCTTTGTCGATTGCTGTGCAAAAAATGGTTCGTTCCGATAAATCCGTATCCGGTGTTATGTTTAGTATTGATACGGAATCTGGTTTTCGTGAAACAGTTATTATTAACGCCACTTATGGTTTAGGCGAGTATATAGTTAAAGGTTATGTTAATCCCGACGAATATGTTGTTTTTAAACCGACTTTTAAAAAAGGTTATCCGGCAATTATTTCTAAAAAATTAGGTTCCAAAAAAGTTAAATTGGTTTATGGTCAGGGTAATAGGCCTACGGCTAAGAAAAATGTTACTTTAGCTGACCAGCAAAAATTTACTTTAACCGATAAAGAAATTTTGCAATTAGCTACTTGGGCTATTCAGGTGGAGGATCATTACAAAAAACCTATGGATATGGAATGGGCTAAAGATGGTTTAACTAATAAGTTGTATATGGTTCAAGCTCGTCCAGAAACAGTGGAGGCTAATAAATCTAGGCAAATGCTAGAAAAGTATCAACTTAATAAAAAAGGTAAAGTGTTAATAACTGGTACAGCTGTGGGAGCTAAAATTGGTCAAGGTAAGGTTAATATTATTAAACAGGTTGGCCAGATTAGCCATTTTAAGCCCGGGAGCGTGCTGGTAACCGAAATGACCGATCCGGATTGGGAACCGGTTATGAAGCAAGCCTCGGCCATTGTAACCAATTCTGGTGGCCGGACCTGCCATGCGGCTATAGTTTCCAGAGAGTTGGGTATTCCTTGTATAGTCGGTACTATTCACGGCACAACAACTCTTAAAGAGGGTAAGCCGATTACTGTTTCTTGCGCTGAAGGAGAAGTCGGTCAAGTTTATGAAGGTTTGTTGCCTTTTGAGATTAAGAAAACTGATTTAGGAAAACTACCCGAAACCAAAACAATGATTATGATGAATATAGGTGAACCACAGCAGGCTTTTGCTTTGTCTAGTTTGCCCAGCGACGGCGTAGGTTTAGCTCGTCAGGAATTGATTATTAATGATTTTATAAAAATTCATCCATTAGCTTTGTTGAATTATGGTAAGTTAAAGGATAAATCAGCTAAGAAAAAAATTGATCAGCTAACTTATGGTTATAAAAATAAAAGCCAATATTATATAGACAAATTAGCTGAAGGAGTGGCTGTCTTAGCAGCGGCTTTTTATCCCAAAGATGTTATTATTCGTTTGTCTGATTTTAGAAGTAATGAGTATGCCAATTTAATTGGTGGCAAAGCTTTTGAGCCCGAAGAAAGAAACCCAATGATTGGTTGGCGCGGAGCTTCTCGGTATTACGATCCAACTTATGAGCCGGCTTTTCGTTTGGAATGTAAGGCTTTAAAAAAAGTTAGACAAGAATTTGGTTTAACTAACCTTAAAATTATGGTGCCTTTTTGCCGCACTGTACTAGAGGGCCAAAAAGTTCTTAAGATTATGGCCGAGGAAGGGTTAAAACGCGGTCAGAATGGTTTGGAAGTTTATGTGATGTGTGAAATACCTTCCAATGTTATTTTGGCTCAGGAGTTTGCCAAGATTTTTGACGGCTTTTCTATTGGCTCCAATGATTTAACCCAGTTAACCTTAGGGGTGGATAGGGATTCGGCTTTAGTGGCCCATGTTTATGACGAACGTAATCAAGCAGTTAAGAGTTTAATTAGCCAGGTAATTAAAGCGGCTAAGGCTTCTAAAACTAAGATTGGTATTTGTGGGCAAGCGCCCTCGGACTTCCCGGATTTTGCTGAGTTTTTGGTAAGGGAGGGTATAGATTCTATTTCTTTAAATCCGGATACGGTTTTAGAAACTAAATTAAGAATCGCCAAATTAGAAAAGAAGTTAAAGCGTAAATAAGTGAAGTATTAGCACTTAAACACCCATTGTTACTTAATTAACAATGGGTGTTTTTAATCAAAGGTTAATAAGATTTTTTAGATTTTATCTAATTATTACCCTTGACGTTACTTTAATTTAATGCTATTTTAGTTTACTATTAAAATTATCAAAATAAAATTTATCAAAAAATATAGGAGGCCAATGGTTACATAAAAAATAAAAGCTCTTTAAAATTTTTCTCCACTTTTCCACTCGGACTCATCTGTCGAGTGAGAACTAATTGCTTGCTATAAATTAACAAGCAGGCAAAAAATAACTAATTTTAAAATAAAATTATGGAGTAAAAATGAGTAGCCAACCTTTTAATTCAGCAAACTGGCCGACGGTTTGTAAACAGATTAATTCGGATATGGAAATTTTGTTTGGCGGACATAATTATGTTTTTCGTCCCGATGGTGATGAAATAATATTTATGGCCTCAGAACAAAGATTGCCTCATACTGTTGTTGAAAAGATTAAGTTACCCGATAATGTTACTTTATTAAAAACTTCAACCGGTGCCACTAAGTTAAAATCTCAAAATCCGTTTGATATATTTACGGTTGTTGCGGCCAGCGTTCAGCTTATTTAGTTGGTTAGTCATGTTTTCCCCTTGGGTAAATTTTTAATAATAAGTCCTTTACCCAAGGGCTTTATTTTTTTAAAGAAAAGTGTTACAGTAGCAAAGCTAAAATAGGGTTTAGTCTTTTTGGCGGAGAGGTCGCATACCACCGCCAAGGGCGGGATATAATCCCGGTAACTTGGTATCTTAAAAAGTTTGTAAGTTTAAAATGTTTAATTTCCTGGGCGGAGAGGTCGCATAGTGGTCTAGTGCGCCTGCTTGGAGAGCAGGTATACCGCAAGGTATCGGGGGTTCGAATCCCCCTCTCTCCGCTTAGGAAATTAGATATATTCTTTGGGGGGAAAGAATATGTATTATGTTTATGTTTTAAAAAGTCAGAAGACGGACAGGTATTACATAGGATCAACTGGTAATCTGGAAGATAGATTGATTAGGCATAATTCTAGTAGAAGTAAATTAACTAAAAAAGAAGCGCCGTGGAAATTGGTATATAGTGAATTATATAGTAGTAGAAAAGAGGCGGTAAAAAGAGAAAAACAAATAAAAAGTTATCATGGTGGTAACGAATTTAAAAGATTGTTTAAATAGGTTATTATTTTAATAGTAGCTTAATGCGTCCCGCCAGGGCGGGATATACCGCAAGGTATCGGGTAGGGCAGTTTGCCCCGCTGTCGGCGGGGAATCCCCCCTCTCCGCCAAAAAGATTAATAAAATAGGCTAAATAGTTTTTTTTAAGGGTAATAAAATAAATAGCATTCTGGTGCCCTTTGGGGAGGACGGGGTATACTTTATAAGATGTAGGAAATTTATTTTTTAATAGTTAGTGTATAAATAGCCTATGTTAAAAAATCATATTCATATTCTAAAAATGGGTGGTACGGTGGAATTTAACGACCCGGCTTATGAAAATATCAACAAAGAATTAATGAAAATTGATTCTACTATTGATAGTTATTTTAAAAATCTTATCAAGCCGCATTTTACATTCAGCGTTGAAACCGTTTGTAATAAAGATAGTCGTAGTATAACAAGGGAAGATTTGGAAAAATTAGTTAAGGAAATAAAAATAACTAGCCACAGTAATATATTAATAACCCACGGTACTTTTACCATGAAGGACACAGCAAAATTTTTGGAAGAAAATTTAATAACTGATGGTCCAATAAATAAAAAAATTATTATTACCGGTTCTATGATTCCGATTATGGGTTTTGCTGTTTCCGACGCTGCTTTTAATTTAGGTTATAGTATAGCTTCTTTTAATAGCGTGGCTGAGGGTGTGTATTTGTGTATGAACGGTGGTTTATTTAAATATAGTGAAGTGGAAAAGAATATTAATTTACTGAGGTTTGAGTAGAATATTTAAAAGTTGTTTTTTATAACATGGCAACCAACAACGACAACGTACAACAAATAAAGTCGCGACTGGATGTAGTGGATGTGTTGTCCGAATACATGCAACTAAAACCGGCTGGTCAGAATTATAAAGGCTTGTGTCCGTTTCACAATGAAAAAAGCCCCTCTTTTATGGTGAGCAAAGAACGGCAGATGTGGCATTGTTTTGGTTGCAACCTTGGTGGCGATATTTTTGAGTTTGTCCAAAAAATGGAAGGTTTGGAATTTCCCGAAGCTTTGGAAATTTTAGCTCGTAAAGCCGGTGTTACCTTACAACAGTATCAGGCCAAGCCCGGGGAATATAATCAGCGTTTGCGGGTGTTTGCGGTTTTGGAAGCTACGCAAAAATTTTATACTGACTATTTGTTAGGTTCTTTTGGTGTGGTGCCTCGTCAATATTTAAATAAACGCCAAGTGAACCAGGATAGTTTAACAGTTTTTGGTTTAGGCTATGCTCCTAAAGATTGGGACAAGTTAAGTATTTATTTAACTAATCAAGGTTTTAGCTTATCGGAAATAGTGGCGGCTGGAGTAGGTGTTAAAAGTGATCGGGGCCCCGGACTTTATGACAGATTTCGTGACCGGTTAATGTTTCCGATAAATGATTTGCAGGGCCGTATAGTTGGTTTTGGTGGTCGGACCTTACAAGTTGAACCCAAAGAAGCTAAATATATAAATTCTCCGCAAGGTTTGGTTTATAATAAAAGTTTGTTGGTTTACAATTTAGATCGAGCCAAACAGTTTATTAGAGAGTTAGGTTATGCCGTTTTAGTGGAGGGTTATATGGATGTGTTGGCTTGTTGGCAAGTTGGTATAAAAAATGTGGTGGCTACTTCGGGTACGGCTTTAACCTTAGAACAGATCAAATTAATTAAACGTTATACTAGTGAAGTTAGATTAGCTTTTGATGCGGATTTAGCTGGTCAAAGCGCGGCCGAACGGGGTATTGATATAGCCTTGCAGGCTGGTTTAGAAGTTAGGGTTATAACTTTGCCTCAAGGCAAGGATCCAGATGATTGTGCTAGGCAGGACCAGGCAGGTTTGCTAAAAGCCGTGGAGCAAGCTTTGCCTATAGTGGATAGTGCCTTTCAGACAGTTTTAAAAAATATTGATATAACCAGTCGACAAGGCCAAAGTCAGGCGGCTGATAAATTATTAACAGTTATTGGTAAATTACCCGATCCAATTGAGCAAGATTTTTATCTTAAACAATTAAGCAGGGAACTTAAAGTTAACGAATCAGCTATTAGGCAAAAATTTTCTTTATTAATGACTAAACAAAAATCACCAGTTCTTAAATATTCTGTAGATAAGAAATCAGCCGAGGAGCCAGTTGTGGCGATTAATCCAGCTACTCGCCCGGAAGTATTATTTCAGCGTTTATTGGCTTTGATTATTAAGGAGCCTTCTTATTTTGCTAGAGTTATGGATAATTTTAAAACTGAAGTTGTACCGCCTGGTCTCTTGCAAGAACTTTACAATCAGCTGCGTCTTTACTATAATTTAGATCAGACTAACGAAATTAGCAGTCTTTTACAGGAGCTTTCAGCTGAAGCCTCATTGAGCCAGCTGATCGGTATACTCCAGCTCCAAGCTGAACATGATTTCGTTGACATGGAGTCTTTTGAACTGGAAGCGGAATTAGCTTCCTTACTTAAGCAACTCAATGTTTTATATTTAAGCGCTGAACTTAAACGTTTAAGCGTTTTAATTCGCCAAACTGAACAGTCCGGCGACCATAACGAGCTGGAAGAAGTCCTGGCCCGTTTTGCCGCTATTAGTCAAGAATTGGCTAGGGTTCAGCAATAATTAATATGACAAAAAAATCTACTCTTAAGTCAGCTGGCAAAAAAACCAGTCGGTCGGTTAAAAAATCAACCAAAGCTAAAGCCGTAAAAAAATCGGTTACAGCTAAGAAAAAGTTGGTTAAAAAATCAACCAAAGCTAAAGCCGTAAAAAAAACAGTTAAACGTTTAGCTGTTAAATCTGTTAAGAAATCAACTAAAGCTAAAAAGCTAGTTGTTTTAGAAATAAATCAGGATGATTTAGGAAAATTAATTCGCAAAGGACGCAGTCGCGGTTTTATCACCGAAGATGAGGCTTTGACTGTTTTTCCCGAGGTGGAAGAATATGCCCAGAAATATGATGATTTTTTGGATGATTTGGATAAGCAGGGCATTCAGGTTTTGGAAACCGATGGTGGCATTTTGGATATGGGTGAAAAACGAGAAGAAATTTTTAAAAAAGCCGGTTTGATTAATGAAAAAAAACCTTATGACCTTTCGGAAATTTCTACTGATTCTATCCAAATGTATTTAAGGGAAATTGGTAAGGTGCCTTTGTTAACTTCGGAAGAAGAAGTGGTGTTAGCCAAGCGCAAGGAACGAGGCGAACAAGAGGCTAAAAAAAGATTAATAGAAGCTAATTTGCGGTTGGTTGTATCGATTGCCAAAAAATTTACTGGTAAGTCTTTGTCACTGTTAGATTTAATTCAGGAAGGTAATATTGGTATGTTCCGGGCTGTAGAAAAATTTGATTATCGCAAGGGTTATAAATTTTCTACTTATGCCACCTGGTGGATTCGCCAAGCTATTACCCGAGCTTTAGCTGATCAGTCACGAACTATTCGTATACCGGTTCATATGGTCGAAACTATTAATCGTTTTCAGCAAGTGGAGCGCCAGTTAATTCAAGATTTAGGCCGGGAACCTTTGCCCGAAGAAATTGCTGCTGAAATGGGCGAGCCTTTGGAAAAGATTTTGCATATTATTAAAATTTCTCAGGAAACCATTAGTTTGGAAACTTCGGTCGGCGAAGATGATGAAGATTCTACTTTGGGTGATTTTATTGAAGATATAAAAACTGTTAGTCCGGATAGAGTGGCGGCTTTGCAACTTTTGCGTGATCATGTTAAAGAAATAGTGGGCGAGCTTACACCACGTGAACAAAAAATATTGGAAATGCGTTTTGGTTTGCAAGATGGTGTTTCTCATACTTTAGAAGAGGTTGGCCAGGAGTTTGGTGTGACTAGAGAGCGTATTCGTCAAATAGAAGCCAAGGCTTTGGAACGTATTCAGTTGCATGTAGATATGAGAAAGTTAAGAGATTATTAAATTTAAAATTAGAAATTAATAATTATTAATTATGTCTAAATTAAGTAAAGCGGATTTATTAAAAGAGACGATTGAGCATATTGATTTTACTAAGATTGATGCTTCGTATTTAGTGCCAGCTATGTCCAAAATGTCTTTTTCGTCGCGTGATTTAGCGCGGGCGGCTGACATTTACAAAATGATGCTAGCCAAAAAAGATTGCACGGTTATTTTAACTTTGGCTGGTTCCACCAGTGCTGGCGGTTGTATGCAGGTGTATGTTGATTTAATAAAAAATAATATGGTGGATGCTATTGTAGCCACCGGTGCTTCCATTGTCGACATGGATTTTTTTGAAGCTTTAGGTTATAAGCATTATAAAGGTACACCTTTTATAGACGATAACGAACTTAGAGATCTTTCTATTGACCGTATTTACGATACTTTTATTAATGAAGAAGAACTAAAAGATTGTGATGCTATTATTGGTAAAATTGCTGATTCTTTGGAAGCCAAGCCTTATTCTTCGCGGGAGTTTATTAAGGTCATGGGCCAGTTCTTAAAAGAGGGTGGCGCTAAAAAGCAGGATTCTTTAGTCCAAGTAGCTTACGAAAAAGGTGTGCCAATTTTTTGTCCGGCTTTTTCCGATTCTTCAGCCGGTTTTGGTTTGGTTTATCATCAATACCATAATCCGGAAAAACATTTATCAATTGATTCGGTAAAAGATTTTTTGGAGTTAACCAAAATTAAAATGGCCGCTCCGACCAGTGGTTTATTGATGATTGGCGGCGGTGTGCCTAAGAATTTTGCCCAAGACACGGTGGTAGCGGCTGAAGTATTGGGTAAGGAAGTTCCTATGCATCAGTACGCTATTCAATTAACTGTGGCCGATGTTAGGGATGGCGCTTGTTCCAGCTCTACCCTTAAAGAAGCCAGTTCTTGGGGCAAAGTAGAAACCAATTACGAGCAAATGGTTTATGCTGAAGCTACTTTAACCCTGCCGTTAATAGCGGCTTACGCTTATCAGAGTGGCGTTTGGAAAGACAGGGAAGTTAAGCGCTGGGCTGATTTTTTAGATAAGAAATAAATTAATTTTAAATAAAAAGGCGAATTAATCATTCGCCTTTTAGGTTTATATTTCCTGCCAAACAATTTTTAAGGTTTGGAAATATTTAGCTGTAAATTTTACAGCCTCGGCAACATCAAACGGCTTACAAGTGTAGCAATCCACTGTTACCAGAGGGGGAGAGCAAGGATAACTATAGATGGTTGCTCCTGAGGTACGCCAGTGTACCCAACCACCAAAGCCTAATTCGTGAGCGGAATAAGCTTGTGGTCCGTTGATTATTTCCATATTTACAACTTCAGCCAGTTTTTTAAAGTAGTCCACCATTTGTTCCGGAGTTACTAAATTTTCTGTAAGTGCTTCAATTATTAAACGTTGCCGTAGAATACTAGGCGCCAAGTTTTTAAATGGTGCCATTTGAACCTCCTTTGTTGGTTAGTGTTTTTTTGTTTTAACTAGCTAAGTTAGCAGATATGTTAGAGCTGTCCATAAAAGAAGGGTTTTATTATAAAAAGTAAACAAGTTATTTACTTTTTTATTAAATTGTATTAAGTTATAAGCATATGATGCGGAATAAAAAGTTGGCCGAATATATATTAGATATACTTAAATACGGTCCTAAAAATGTGGTGGAATTGATTGAACAAATTAAAAAAGAGCGCCCTGGTACCACCAAACAGGGGGTTTATGCTTCTTTACGCAAACTTAAGAAACAGGAAGAAGTGGTGATACACCACAAACAAACTTCTTTAAATTTGAAATGGTTGAATGAAATGTCTATCTATTTTTCTACAGCTCGTAGTAATTATATAAAGCAGGTTGATTTTGGGGACGCCACTTCTTTAGACCAGAAAGAAAAAATAGAATATTATTTTAGCAATCCGGCTGTAACAGATGCTTTTTGGGGCCATCTTCTTTATATGTTAATAGAGCGGCAAGACTTAAAGGGTCCAATATTTTTGTACAATCCACATTGTTGGTTTTTTGTGGTACGTAGTGATAGTGAAAAGGCTTTACGTGATTTTATGGTTGAACGAGGAGCTAAGTATTTTTTAACTGTTCATGGTAGAACTCCATTGGATCAATATATTACAAAAGAATTCAGAAACGATAATAGTCAATATCACATGAGCGATAAAGTTCCTTTTCCTCGCTTGAATTATTATCTTAATTTGGTGGGAGAGTTTATAATTGAAGTTTGGATAAATCCCAGGATAGCTAGAGATATTGAAAATTTGTATCATAATACCAAAGTAGTTGATCAAACAGCTATAAATAAGTTAAATTCATTGATAAATAGCCGGGGCCGCAGCCGTTTAGTTGTTTCCCGTAATAAGTTGAGGGCTGATAAATTAGCTAAAATGTTTAGTAAGAATTTTTATATACAGAAAAGTGATCGTTAAGAAGATGTCTATTTTTTATTTATCAACAAAATAGCAAATTAATTAATAAAAGTATAACCAAATAAAGTAATTAATTTTTTATGTAGTCTTTGACAGTTGGCTGATTTAATGCGATAATGCCTTGTTCTATGACAGAAGCTAAAAATATTATCCAAGGTTTTTTTGGTTTAGGCCTTGCGCCACGGCTGTTAGAAACTTTGGATCGACTTAAACTTGTTACTCCGACACCTATTCAACAGGCGGCTATTTTGCCAGCTATTGAAGGTAAAGATTTAATCGGCGTAGCGCAAACAGGTACAGGCAAAACCTTGGCTTTTGCTTTGCCAGCTATACAACGTTTAGCTGGTTCAAAAAACCAAGCTTTGGTTATTTTACCAACTCGGGAATTGGCCTTACAGGTAGATGAGGTTTTTCGTAAAATTGGTGGGTCTTTTGGTTTACGTACAGTTGTCTTGATTGGCGGGCAGGATATTAGAAAGCAATTAACAGCCCTGTCTAAGCGCCCGCATATTATTATTGCCACACCTGGTCGATTAATAGATCATTTGGAACAAAAAACTATTCAACTTAATCAGGTAAGTATTTTGGTTTTAGACGAGGCCGACCGTATGCTGGATATGGGTTTTTTGCCTCAAATAAACCGTATTTTAAAAGCTGTTCCCACCAATCGTCAAACTATGTTATTTTCGGCCACTATGCCCGAAGGTATTGTGCGGATTGCTGCTACTTATATGAAGTTACCCGTACGAGTGGAAATAGATCGGCCTGGCACAGCGGCTGATAAAGTTACTCAAGAATTATTTGTGGTCGCGCGAGAATCTAAAAGTTTATTGCTTAAAAAATTACTGGCTGATTATCGTGGTTCGACTTTAGTGTTTTGTCGTACTAAATTTAATGCTAAAAAAGTTACTCGAGCGGTGCAAGCTATGGGTCATCAGGCCGCCGAAATACATTCCAACCGTTCTTTAAACCAAAGGCGGGAAGCTTTGGATGGTTTTAAATCCGGACGTTACCGTGTTTTGGTAGCTACCGATATTGCTGCTCGCGGTATTGATGTTACAGGAATTGAATTGGTTATTAATTATGATTTGCCAGACAACCCTGGCGATTATGTGCATCGAATCGGCCGAACTGGCCGGGCTGGTCAAAGTGGTTTAGCAATTTCTTTTGCTACCCCGGATCAACGTAAAGAGGTACGGGAAATAGAAAAACTGGTACGTATTATGTTGTCGCCTTCTAAATTGCCAGTTTTGCCAACTTTAGATAAAACATCCGTTACTCCTAGGTCAACTAGGTCGTCTGGATCAGCTAAGTCTCGGCGGGGTTATGGCGGGGGCAAACAGTATCCAGCCCGTCGTCAATATAGATAACTAATTCTAATATTTTAAAACAGGACTAAAGAGTCCTGTTTTAAAATATTAGAATTAATAGTAATTAATCAAAGTTTTTTTATTTTTTAAACCAGGCTATTATTACGTACAGCCAAAATACAGCAAATAATAACCACACTAACCACAGCCAATTAACTAAAAAGGCGCCAAAATAAGTACCTAAGGCCAAGCCGAGCATTAGTCCGCCCCAGGCAATAAATTTTAGTTCCCACCATCGCCAAGTAGAATCTTTGAATAAATTCATACTTTTATTGTTAGTTGATTAAGTCTAAAGTAATTATACACCTCTTAGAGAAATTAGAGGAGTTAAAGAATATTTTTAACTAGCTAGAAATAGCCGGCTAGTTATGGTACAAGTACTGCATATGAAAATAGTTATTATTGGTGGTGGCGCCGCCGGCTTAATGGCCATGGCCACGATATTAGAACAAAACTCCGACGTTCAAGTAACTTTAGTGGAGCGCAATGATAGTTTGGGTAAAAAAGTTATTATTTCCGGTGGCGGTCGTTGTAATGTGACTACCGGTTTGGAAGATGTAAAAAGTTTGCTGACTAAATATCCTCGGGGTGGCAAGTTTTTATTGTCAGCTATGCATCAGTGGCCGCCTCAGGCTACTAAGGATTGGTTTATTAAGCGGGGTGTGCCTTTAAAAACAGAAGCAGATTTAAGAGTTTTCCCCGTATCCGATAACGGCCAAGATATAGTAAAAGTTTTTGAACAATTATTTACACAACGTCAGGCTACAGTACTGCTTAAAGCTAGTGTGATTAAAGTAGTTAAACAAGATAAACGATTTGCTGTTTATCTTAAAGGTCAAATTGAACCCTTGTTGGCTGATAAATTAATTATTACTACTGGTGGGCAGGCTTATCGCCAAACTGGTTCGACTGGTGATGGTTATGCTTTTGCTTTAGCTTTGGGGCATACCATTAGTCAATTAGCCCCCAGTTTAAACGCTTTTCAGACCCAGGAAACTTGGCCAGCTACTTTGGCTGGTTTATCTTTTAAATCAGTTAAACTAACAGTCCAGACAAAAAAGGTTTTAAGTTTTACCGGACCATTTTTATTTACCCATCAAGGTCTTAGCGGGCCGGCAGTTTTTGCCTTGTCCTCTTTGACTGCTTGGGAAAATTATAATGCGCAAGCGCCGCTTAATATTAAAATTGATTTTTTTCCCGAACAAACAAGAGAAGAGTTAATAAGCAAAATTAAAACCGCTAATTTAGCTGGCGCGAAAAAGAATTTTTATAATATTTTAAGTTTGTTGGTGTCAAAATCTTTAATTGAGGTTATGGCCAGTCAATTTAATTGGCCACCTAACAAACATGCTGGGGAAATAAGCAAAAAAGAATTAGTTGTAGTAGCCACTTGGTTAAAAGGTTTACCACTTAAAGTAATTCGGCGGGGCGCTGGGGACGAATTTGTAACAGCCGGCGGAGTTAACCTTAAAGAAGTTAATCCCAGCACTATGGAATCACGTTTATGTCCGGGGCTGTATTTTGCTGGGGAAATTTTGGATGTGGACGGGTTTACCGGCGGCTTTAACTTACAGGCTTCTTGGGCTACTGGGCGGCTGGCTGGTACAGCCAGCAGTGCCTAAAGTTAACTACAAACTACCCAAGTCTAAAGTTTCATCTATACGGATTTGGCTAACAAATTCCGGAATATGGCTTACTAAAATAAGAGCCCCTTGGTATTTATCCAAAGCTTGGGCAATAATTGGTAAATGTCTAAAATTTATGTGATTGGTTGGTTCGTCCAAAAGTAATAAGCCCGGCCTAATTAAAACTAATCTGGCTAAGGATAATAAACCTTTTTGACCTTCGGATAAATTTTTAATTTGATTATTTAATATTTTGCCATCTAATAAAAAACCGGCGGCGGTAGAACGTAAGGTATGTTCATCTGGTTTGGCCATAGCTGTTAGCAAGCTGTCGTAGGCAGTTTGTTCAAAATCAAGAGTAGAAAAATCTTGACGATAATAACCTAAACGAGTGTCTTTATTTAGGGTGGTACCCGGTGCCGTACCTAAGGCTAGTTTTTGTAAAAAAGAAGTTTTGCCAATACCATTGGGGCCGGCGATTAATAGGTGAGAATCACGTCTTAAAACTAAATTAGTTTCGTGGTGTTCGGTTTCTCCAGCTTTAATTAGGCTAATCTGGTTAAGTTCGAGAATTTTACCATTAAAATCCGAAGGAAAACTTTGTACTGGTATTATAAAAGGCCGGATGGTTTTATCTTCTTGACGTACTTCCACCATGTTTTCTTTGGCTTCGGCCGCGGCCAGACGCATTTTTTTAGCCACTAATCTTAGTTTGCCACCTTTGTGGGCAAAAACTTCAGCTTGGGCGACTTGTTTTTTTATTTCCGCTTCGGCCCGGGCATTTTGCCGGCGTTCACGTTCTAAACGTAGGCCAATTTCTTGCACTACATCTAGGTAAGTACCGGCGTATTGTTCTACTTTATGGGTGTTAACATCCAAATAAAGTACATTATCGGTAAAGGAGTTTAAAAAGTCGGCATCATGCGAAATTACTATAACAGTTTTTTGGTAAGTCATTAAAAAACCTGTCAGATGATCAATGCCCGCCTGATCTAAATTATTCGTTGGCTCATCCAACAGCAAAATATCTGGATCTTGCAGTAGGGAATAGGCTAATAATAATCTGGCTTGTTGGCCACCAGAATGGTGGCGTAATTTTTTTTCTAAATCAGTTTTAAGTTGTACGGCGTCCAAAACCTTAGCAATATGCTTGTTAAGGTTATAAGGTACGTCTACAAAAGTGGTGGCGTAATATTCTCGTACGGTTAAATCTAAAAGTTCGGGGGCGATTACTTGTTTGGCTATACCCACGGAAATATCTTTAGGTGTTAAAAAAATTCCACCGCTAGTAGGTTGGGCCTGTTTTAAAATAAGGTTAAATAAAGAGGTTTTACCCGCACCGTTTTGGCCCATTAGGGCGACTCTGGAGCCATTACGCACGGTAAAACTGGCCTCATTTAAAACGATTTTGGTTTCGTTATAAGCAAAGCTTACTTCGTCAAATCTAAGGATTACATTGTTATTGGACATAGTTGTCACAGTTTACACGACATTGTTGTTTCTGAAAAGGGTAGCGACTAGTTAAGAGGCCTTTAACCCTTTATTTGAGCAGTTTAATTTTTTGTCGGGTATTTTTTAAGTTCTTTATTTAAACAATAATAATAAATAAAACGCCTTAAATAAGGCGCTGGGTGTTTATTGAACAAGTTAAATGTTAAATTATTTTTTAATTAAACCAATCAGTAATTTTATCCAAAGATCGTCTGGTTCTTGGTTTTTTAGGTGGTTCGGCCCGGTAACCAAAAGCTACCAAGCAAGTCACGCCAAAATGTTGTTTGTCTAGTATTTTTTCATCAACCAGTATTTGTTCTAATTTCTCCCGATTAAAGCCTTCTATGGGACAGGAATCAATTTTTAGTAGGGCGGCCGCCGTCATCATATTGCTAAGCGCTATGTAAGCCTGTTTACTAGCCCAATCAAACAGAGAAGTTTCATTGTTCAAATTAAAATCTGTTTGTTGAAATTTTTTAAGTCGGTTAATTCTGGTCTCAATTATTTCGGGCGGACTTTTTTGCACTTCAGCCATAGTAGATTTTATATAATCAGAATCATAGGACATGTCGGCGCCGGTTCTGGCTAGAATTATAACAAAATGGCTGGCCGTAGGTAGCTGTTTTTGCGCGCCCCAGCAGACTGGCCTTATTTTTTCCCTTAAGTCTGGATTTTGCAGTATTAGGAATTTCCAAGGCTCAAAACCAAAAGAGCTGGGCGATAATCGGGCCGCTTCTAAAATAACATTAAAATCTGGCTTAGAAATTTTTTTATGGGGATTAAATTCCTTGCAGGCGTGCCGAAAATTAAAAGCTGATAGAATTTGTTCTGGAGTGTTCATATCTTAATTATAACACAGACTAATTATAAAACTCCTTAGCTAAACTAAGGAGTTTTATAAAGTAAGAAATTTTGATTGGTTATCTGGTAAGAGTGTTAAAGATCACCAGTAATAAACCAATAGCAAAAATAGTGCCAAAGATTATTTTATTATATTTAGCCATTATCAGCGGTAAGTAAATGTCAAAATTATCCTGTCTATCGGTGGTGTATTTCATAGCCACAGGCGTAAGCGGGCAGGTCCAGCGGTTAATTAATAAAACAATAGATTCCATAACTAAAAGTCCGATTGATATCCACAACCAGATATTAAAAGTTTTAGTCAGTCCGGCATATAAAATGTATATTGTTGCCACAGCCATAATCAGCCAGATAATAGTGTGCAGGGATTTTATAAAAGTTAAAGACTGTTCGGTTTTCATAATATTGATTAGGTTTAAATTAAACCCCTAAGAACATATCATATTTATAGACTAATAACAAAAAACACCACACAAGGTGATGTCTTTTGTTATGGCTCGCCCTGCTCAACGATTTTCGAACTTTTGACTGGGCGGAGGAGTACAAATATCCTACCGTGGTTTTAGACCAGATGAAAGGATTGCTGGCCAAGTACGAGAACCTGTAACCCCTGATTCCCCAGCTGGTTGCCCTTGTGGCGAGCTTTGTGACAAAGGTAAGAGCTTTGCACCAATTGCAACACTGACGAGCCGTAAGACGAAATTTGAGAGCGTAGGACGATTTGCTTAACTTTTCAAAAATTAAGCAAATATGACTCGCTTGATTGCGGTCTCAAGTTTTTCCGGTTCATCCGTTCCGATGCGATAGATTTTTCCGTTCTTCATTCGAATTTCAACTGCATCAAAACCGGAAACATTATAAATCCACATTTTCGGACAGAACCACAATCGGATACCCCAGCCGTAATACCAATGGTTTTTTACCTGCGAGACTGAAGCAATCTCACTTGCCGAGAATTTTTTGCGAAAAATGCCCCAGCCAAACTTGACCGCCACGCGCTGTTCGTCAACGCTCACGGTAAGCGAGCCGAAAGATGCAAGAATGAATAAGATCAGCACCATGATAGCGGTAATGGCAAAATTTGTACCGGAGTCGACTGAGGGAGGTTCAGCTCTGGCCGTAATCTGAAGCCAGGAGAAAAAAACCAGTACGACCAGCGTGACAACCAACATCAAGTAGCCAATTTGAGTGTGCTTGTATGTGTTCATTATTTTTTTGATTTCAAGTTTTTCTTTTAGAATCAGCCCAAAGTGATAATACGCCCAAGGCTAAAAATAAAATCACCTCTATCCAATTTTGTTTTTGGAATGCCTCGAAAAGTGCTGTTCCAAAAAAGATTATGAATACCGTTAGATTAACAAATTTATATTTTCCCATATTTATTCTATTTTATCGAAATTTTATGCTTCTCGCCATCCGATCAACAGTGCTATCCAAATCAAACGCTGATCGCTCATTTTCGCAGGCGGTCTTTTGCGGATCGTCGTAATTTGCACACTGCACGGCTCGCAAGCTGAATGTGAAAATGATTGTCTTGTCAGTGCTCGGAAAAGCATACGCGTAGTTAGTGTAAACACTGCCAGCCGCACCTTCGCTTTCTTTGGTCACGCAATATGTCCTGTCATCCACCATTCGCTTCATGGTCTGTCCTGCCCGAGCAGTTTCTTCTCCTGCTTCGGTGCAAGTAAACGGCTCATTCAAAACCTGAACCTGCGGAGGCCAGTCCTGCGTGTTGATGTATGTAGTGAGCAAAGTCTCCGGATACTGGAACGTTATGCCATTGCTAGTTGCAGTCTTCCAAAGATCATTATTTCCTCCCGGACACGCGGCGAATTCGCACTTGGGTCCGGTACGGCCGACATACGATCCATCCGGACAAAGCTTGGCCTCTTGAGTACATGCAACTTGTCCCGAATCTGCGGGAGAATTAAGTTGCCAGATTGAGAAATTAAGATATCCGGCGAAGCTTACCCAAAGAATGTAGGGCACAAGGAGCCATGCGGCCGGACGGGAGATTTTATAAAACGCAACGATCGTGGCGAGAATGGCGAGCCAGAGGAATACGATCTCGATAAGCGCACCACCGGGACTATGCAGACCGAAAAAGATAATTGACCAAATGGTATTGAGCACCAGCTGGCCGAGGAATATGCCAAGAGCGATTTTTACATCTCTGCGATCCAGCCCTTTCTTCCAGACGAGAAAGGCCGCGATGCCCATAAGCGCAAAGAGTGTCGTCCAGACCGGTCCGAACACCCACGCTGGAGGATTAAGAGCCGGTTTGACGATCCCAGCATACCAACCGGCAATGGATGGAGTGGTGAACACCGAGCCGATAATACCGGCGAGCTCGGATACGACAATGGCGATGATGAGTTTGAATGTGTTGTTGATTTTCATAATTATTTTTTAGTTTTATTGTGATGCTCTAATAATTTCTCGGTTGGGGAGATACCGCCGAGGACTTTGTGTGGAAAATAATTCCAAGCGTCGGTTACCAGCTCGAGCACATTTTCAAGTTCGGTGGCATCTCCGCCTCGATCAAACATAGCCACGACTTTCATCATGTCGTCGTTATCCTCCTCGTGAAAAATAGCGTCCCGGACATGATCCAAAGTAAAATCACTCTCGGTCTCCTTGAGCATCTCCACGAGATCCTGCTCGATCTCTTTCCGCCGTTCAAGAATTTGATGTTTTGATTCGATTTCCATATTTTATAATTAACTTTTAGTACATTGTCCACGCAAGTTAAAAACCACTTGTAGTGGTATATTTTATTCCTTCGCAATATTTAATCTGCGCAATGAAACGATCCCAAATATCTTTGGTTATTTCTTGCCTTAACAAGTGTTTGATACCCATTGCCATCCCACTGTTGTAGGAAAATAGATCGTTTTCTAGGTCGTGTATTTCTTTACATAGTTGGTACTCGTCGGGCCCCATCAAGTTTGGAGTCTTCGATTTTAAGTCGAAATATTCCTTATTTAATTCAAGATATTTTTTGTTCAGATCATCAATCAGTTTTACGAGTTCTGTAGTATCTAAATCGTATTTCGTTAGAATCAGCCCGAGATGAATGAATTTTTCAATGACTCGTGGATGATTGTATCCGTAGCCCACCGACACTTTCTCAAAGTGTTGTTGAACAAGCCGAATGTATAAATCAATAACCTGTGTGCTATCAATCTTTTCACTCAAATTACCGTTTATCTCATTGAGTAGAAGTTCATGCACCTGTTCAAGATTAAAAAGGAAACTCTCATCCACTTTATCTGTCTTATGAAAATACCAACTAAGCGTATTGAATTGGGTTCGGTACAGCTTGTCCAGTTTCAGTTCAAATTTTCCTTGTATGCCATAAATGATTCTTAGATTATTTTCTACAGACTGGATAACAGGTAATCCAATCTGCTTATTTTCTAAGCCAAAGTCGCGAGCAATATCTAGCAGAAAATCACTCCATCTTTCGAGTAAATCAATGTATGCATCTCGAAGTTTTACTTGCCCATCTTTGTCCTCTAATTTAAATATTGAGTTTATTACTTCTGCCAACCACGCCTGAAAATTTATATACAATTCACTTACTGACAAATTAATTCCAGGAGCCAGAGCAAGAGCCAAGGTGTTTTTCTTCAAGGTCTTGAATAGATCTTTCCAAAAGATTTCATTATTTTGGTATTTATTCCAACCAATTTTTATTTGATTGAAAGATACATTTACTACCTCTTTGAGAAAAGCTTCTTGACTTTCATTCGATGAAAGACAGCTTATAGTAATTTCATCCAAAGCTTGATTGATTTGATTATGGTTAAAGTGATTATATTCAGAACTTAAAAGACTGTTTGAGACTTTGGAGATTGATTTAATTGCCTCCCATATCCAATCTCTTTCTTTAGTTTGGACTAGCTTACTAATAAGTCCCAAGTAATAACCTAAAACTAGACTTAGGATCGGATTTTCACCTCGTGATCCTATATTGTTATCGGCATACTTAAAAACAAGGAGATTGGCTATGATATTCTCGTAAACATTCAGCAAGAAATATATATTTTCCTTCCGCTTATCTTGAATTATTCGGTTGCCTATAGACTCAAAATATTCAAGAATATTTGCAGTAAAACCCTCGTCTTCGAATGTATATGCCCCCCAGAAACTCGCCGGAACTCTAATGATATGACCATTTCGTAAACCGAGATGCTTTAGATAAACGTCATGAATGTACCTCAGTGTTAAATTGAAAGAGTTGATTTCATTTTTTGAGAGAAGCCTAAGACCTATTTCATATAGATATTTTACATTTTCAAGTGGCAAAACATTCCAGTTTGGATTTGATTTGTACTGAATTGCTAAGGAGAGATTTTTGCTTTCTTTTTCGTATTCGAATATTTTATCCTGAATATACGCATGCTTCTTGAGTTCCTTATTTACTTTACTTAAACGTTTTACCGCATCATTTCTGATCTTCGTTAGAGTTGCATCCGGGCTGATTCTTGTTCTTAATTCTTTATATAGAGAGTAGATCAAATAAAACGCAATAAATAAAATAGTGAGCAATATTTCAAGGACAGAAAATTTAAGAAATACTGGTGTTAAAAAAGATAATACTGTTAACGCTACCAATATCCAAAAGAAATACTTCTCCTTTTTATCTTGGATAAACTTATGTAAATATTGCGTAGAAAAAAGATCAGCTGTGCTTTGTAAAATAAATGTAGAAAAAGAAAATATAATTGCTATTGAAGCACCAATTATTCCAGCGATGGCAAAGCCGAGATTATGTAACTGATCTTCGGAAACGGTTACATTTAACCAGTTCAAACTTTTTTGGAGTGTGAATATAAAAATGCTATAGATTAGTAAGTAAAACAAAAAAGAGTCGACAAATTTGATCAGCCTCTCCTTTGTTATTAACCAGTCATTGTAAACATACTGCCTAGATTTATAGAAATACAAAAACGCCTTTTGTTTAACTGTAAACTTTTTATCCGATTTTGATATTTTACTGATCATATTACTTGCATAGCCCTTTCAAACTCATGTTCGGCGCGACAGCTGTATGCGGGATAAGAACATAAGTCCACTTTTTACCGCCATTAGCTAGGTTAAATGTGGTAGCGGCCTCGCAGTATTTCTTGCCAGCTTCGGCTTTCTCCTGAACTTCTGCGTCATCGATATCTCTTTCGGCTTTAATTTCAACCATAAAGATCGTATCTGCTGTCTCGACCACGAAGTCCGGATGATAGCGTTTTGAGTTGTACTTCCAATACAGCTCGAATTGGGAGTCGGCTGGTCGGAGCCATCTCAAAACATCGGTATCTTTCTCTAGGATCGTAGCAAAATCTTTCTCTGCTTTTGAATCAAACTTATATAGGTTATGACAAGCTTTTTTGAAGCCACCGAATACTTTTGAAGGAATAATATTTGTTGGCGTGATGGTCTCGGTGTAGTGATGCACGCTGTCCGCCGTATATTTGGAAAAGTTGTGGGGCTTTATCCGATCGAATGGATAGACCAGTGGCTCCTCAAAACCGGAACTCTCCAAATAGAAGCGTTGCTGTAATTGTGCATAAATATACTTACCGATTTCTCGTTTGTGGTAGAGGATGATGTTTTCCAAATCTTCAGCGTTTCGTCCATTACCAAGCTTGGCGATAGCCTGTCGAGCTAGTTTGTATAAGAGCTCGGACTCACGGTCATAATCTACTTCCGGATAGTTGATTAGCTCGTTTACTAAAATATTCTCCGGAATATCACGCGCCACTCCGGAACTGTCGCTTTGCAAGACTTCGCTCTCATTGGTGCGTAGTGTCCGGCGAATAATCTCTTCGGATACCGGTTGATAATTAAGACCAGCGACATCAAGATCAAAATCCTTAAAGCCGGATTTTACGTCATGTTTTTGTTGAATGAGGACACGTGGAATCGGAATGGTCTTTTCAATCAACTCAGAAACAATAGACTCATACTCCTGCTTCGCCGCTTCTACAATAGCCGTCTTAAACAAATTTTGCTGGGGGTTACTTTCAATACTCGTGATCATCTTCTCAAAGGCCAGTTTACGAATCTCATCGCTCTTTAAGTCATTGATATTTTTAATACTCGCGCCGAGGGTGCTGACTGCTTCAGTGATCAGTTGTTCGGCCTCTAAAACCAAGCCCGCTTTTTGGCGATCCGCCTCATTTACAATAGTCGCAATCTCCGTGCGTTTGAGAGCTAGTGCCTCTTCCATTACCGAGGAAGCAGTAATAACCTCCTGCGCCTCCGGCAACGCATCCGGATCAATCTCGATGATATTCTCCTGTCGGATTATAGAGTTTGGATCATTGGCCGCATCCACGATGGACTGAAAACGATCGTGAGCGATGATGGTGAGCTTGTCTACCTTTTCAACGCCGGTCCGTGCGCCATAAGGCAATCGCAAACCACGGCCGATGGTCTGCTCGGTAAGAATCTGGGAGTTGGCCGCACGCAAAGGAATAATGGTGTAGAGATTAGTAACGTCCCAACCCTCTTTGAGCATATTTACATGTACAACAATCTCAATCGGGTTTTCCGGCTTTTCCAGATCAATGAGCCTCTGTACATTTTCCTCTTTTTCTTCACCGCGCTGGTTTGAATGAATCTCCATCACCTTGCCGGTATACCGGCCTTCAAAGAACCGGTCCGACTCAATCAAGCCACGAATCTCTTTGGCGTGATCGGTATCTCGAGCGACAACTAACACGAACGGCCTAACCAAACGATTACCGCTATCTCGAGCGTAAATATCCAAAGCCACCTTGGTGTCTTCGTGAATACGCACTCCGTCCTCAAGCTTTATAAGATCAAGTTCTTTCGGATCGTTGCGATACTGGTCAGGGTTGAAATCGCGGCGTGTAGCGACTGCCGGTTCTTTTACGAAACCGTCTTGTAGTGCTCGAGCAAGCGGATAATCAAAAACAACATTCTTAAATTTAACGCCCTTAGTATCGATTGGCGTTGCGGTGAGTTCAAGACCCAAAATTGGCTTGAGCTCATTGATTGCTCGGAGTCCAGAATCAGCTCGATAGTGGTGCGACTCGTCCATCAAAAGTACGAGGTCTGGCAATTCGGAAAGATAATTGAAATATGACTCGCCAAGGTATTCCGAAAGACGTTTGATCCTCGGCTCCTTGCCTCCACGGACTTCAGAATTGATCTTCGAGATATTGAAAATGTTTATCTTTACTGACTCCTTAAACAAAGTGCTTTGGCGAGCTTCGGCATAGTTATCACCGGTAATGATTCGTGGTGCTGTTATGGCAAAATCACTTATGCCACGAAAAACATACTTAGGGCTTCGCGGATTTGAGAGATCATCGATGAGCTTGTTGTAAATGGTAAGGTTGGGAGCCAATACAAAATAATTCTTTACACCTTTGGCGGCATAGAGATAGGAAATAAATGCACCCATAAGCCGAGTCTTGCCGACACCTGTTGCCAAAGAAAAACAAACTGATGGAAAGTCTCGTTCAAAATCAGCGCATGTTGGATACAAGGCTCGCACTTTGGAAAGCTCGCTGACTACATCTGCGTCCTTTTTCAACTCCAAAACATCCGCTAGTTTTTCTAGAATTTCCAAACTATCCGCTTGTGGCTTGCGGAGGCTTAACCTATTTTTGATTGCTTGTGCTTTAGTATTCATATTAGGCTTCGTTAGATTCTTCCGCCTGCGCTTCCGTGGCTTTGATGATGTTCAAGTCGTAGTTATCCTTGGCGAATTCGCATTTGCCCAAGATCATCTGTGGAATTTTCTTGACCGTGATATTAGCAAAACGGTTTTCGCATTCGGGTGCGAATGATTTGGCACAAATAAGCAGACTCTCGCCAGCTTTCATTTCGCTATTTACCTTATCTAACTGCTCGGCAGTGATGAATCCGGTGGTTACGAAAATGAAGTCGGTCTCGGTGGACTTGCCATGCTTCCAGTAAAGAGCTTCGTCCGGATAGAATTTGAAACCCTCATGTTTGCACATGGCCGCGGCCAGCATATTAGCGTTATAGTTTTCATCGATCACGAAGTTGCCGAAAGAATCCTTGCGAAGCAGGCTCGGCGCAAGATTATAAAACTTAAATCCACCGCCACCTTTCCAATCAAGTTCTTCGGAGAGTTTAAGTCCATCAGTACCATCAACAACCTTTTTCAATCGAGGTAAGCAATGTGTATCGGCATGATCGCCGAATTCAATTCCGATATGCTTCCTTCCAGTTTTATGCCCCACGGCGGAAGTAGTACCGGAACCAAGGAAAGAATCTAAAACCCAATCTCCGTTATTAGAACCAAGATCAAGAATTCGTTTTATGAGACGTTCTGGCTTTGGTGTATCAAAGACATCATCGGTAAATAATTTCTTGATTTCTTTTTTTGCTTCTTGGTTATCTCCAACATCATCTCTTAACCAAAGAGTCATCGGTACAACCCCGTCTTTAACTTCGGATAAAAATCTCTTTACACGGGGGACATTGTCCCCGTTAGGTCCAAAATATATCCGATTATCCGCAACCATTTCTTTATATTTTTCCTCAGAGAATCTCCAACAAGCTTGTGGGGGCGGCACAATAACTCGTCCATTTGTAGTTTTTATCTCATAAACCCTAGACTCAACACGCGGTCCAACTTGTATGGGGCCTGATGCCCAAGGTCCTCTTGGATCATTATCAGGATTAGTAAAACTATCATTTAATTTTTCTGATCTTTCTAGTTTATTTAATTCAAAACCGGAACTGTTTTTTGCATAGACTAAAATAGCGTCGTGATTTCTAGAAAATGTTTTCTTTAAATTTATTGGTGCATATGATCGTTGCCAAATAACTTCATCTATAAAGTTAGACCTTCCAAAAATCTCATCACAAAGTACTTTCAGATAATGACTTTCGTCTGCATCAATTGAAATCCAAATACTACCCTTATCTTTATGCAAAAGGTTCTTTAAAATCTCTAGTCTTGGTCTCATTAAGCTGAGCCATGTGGAGTGCTCAAGATTATCGTCATAATGTTCAAACGCACTGCCTGTGTTATACGGAGGATCGATATAGATGCATTTAATACGTCCGGCGAAGTCCTGCTCGAGGGCTTTGAGCGCGAGGAGGTTATCGCCGTGGATGAGCATATTCTCGGCCGACTTGTCGCCGTAGGACTTGTCCGGGTCCTCAATCAAAATCCTCGGCTCAAGCTTGAGCTCTTCGTCTTTGCCGATCCACGTTAACTCCAGTTTTTGCTTTTTATTAGTCATATTATTTCAGCTTCTTTGGTTCTTTTTTTGTCGGCAAGAAATTTTCCGAGCTCACGACCTTTTTGCCAGTTTGTTCCTCCAGGGCTTTGCGTGCATTGCCGGAAATCTGTCCGCCTTTTCGCGCCACGACTTCGTTCTGTCCGTAACCCTCCGACTTTTCTTTTTCAGAAATCTGCCGTGTGGACAGTTCAGCCAATGAGGTAAAAATTATCTCGGCCTCACTCATGTGGTCACGTAAGTTCTGCGACTTCAAGTTCTTGAGATTTTTATGACTTTTTACGGAAAGACCGCTCCATTCTTGGTGGATTATATTTGTCAGCTTAGCGAACTCCTCGCCTTTTTTGATTCCATGATCCGACCAGTAATCAGTCAGTTTATTTCTAGTCTCTACGCTTAACATCCTTTGCTCAATCCATTTCTGGCTTCGTCCCATCGCCTGCCAATTTTTACGTCCGCGACTTACCGCCAATTCAGGGTCAACTGTTTCCTGCATGCGCTCATAACCGACCTTTGCGAGCCAAAGCTTAAAGGGCTCCGCTTTGGGAGAGGGCACCGATTGCACAAGGCGGAATATTGTCTCCACGTCTGCCGCATCGGTTTCGCGCATCTTGCCGTCTGGGGCTAGCATTTTCAACTGGTTACATTTTGTAACCACTTCACTTCCTTCCTTATTTAAACGGTTTTTTAGCACTTTCCAGTAGTTCCTTGGGTCAGCACTCTGACTCAAGATTCCGACTATGTCCACGACGCTAAAAAGCCACTTTTCCGCCTTTCCATCCCAAGTGCGGCGTACTGGCTGGTCTTCAAAGATTGCGATGAGTTTGTTGTTGTTTTCTGTCATAATTTTAAGTTAATTGTTAATAATTCTACCAGTTGTCCGGAAATTCCGGACAACTGAATTAAACGACTCTCCACCGGATGGTGAACAGCGACTCAAGTTTTGATTTTTGTTTCAATTGAGCCTCCACTTCTCCGATAAGTTTTTCTTTTCTGCCTTCCACATCGTCCTGAGCCTCATATAACTTTTTGCGCATCTCATTGCGCTTCTTCTCCATATCCTTAATACCTCGTTGGGCTTTCAATTTCTCATCGAGGTTTAAGATTTTCTTGGCGTTGGTCTTGGAAATTTTAATGTCAACATCCAGCTTCTTGAGATCAAGCTCAACAGCTTTTTTCATATCCTCCGCCCACTTATCGAGCTTGTCTACCTCATTGTCAAAAAACTCGCTGTTGCGCTCGGCAATTCGAGTAGAAACAATCCCAACAGTCTGGTCTTCGAGTTCGCCGAGCTTTGTTTTCTCTTCCGGAGAAAGTGTGGCGGTCTTCACAGTTTGAGCTGCGATAGAAAAAAGTTTCTTAGCTATTTCTCCATCTACCGGATTTCCTGATTCATCAATAGCCGATACAACCACCGCATCCTCGGCCTCAAAGGCCTCAACGGTATAATTGGACACTTTCAAAATACCACTCTTGCCGACAAGAGGTTCTAGAATAGAAATAATCGTGGAGTTGCTTGAGTAGTCAAAAGTGATTTCAGCATCGTCAAATACCTTGGCTTTAATCTCGCCAAGAATCTTTTGTGCTAGAGGATGTCCAGGACGATAAATATGTGCGTCGTCTATATTTTTACCAATCTTATAAGGTCCCGGGTCGATCTGCTCATTAGGGAAGGGATTATTTTTAAGCGTGAATGAATATTCGTGCTCCGCAAACTCCGCGTTATCGCCAAGATAATATTTTGTGGCGTCCCAAAGCCAGCTCGTATAAGTATCCAGATAAGCCTTGCTTTCTTTAAGGTTAACTTTGAGTTTTTCATGTACTTCCGCATCGAAGTTTTCCAGCAATTTCTGACGAGTATCACGGAGGTTATTTTGAATGCTCTCGTCCATCTGTTTTTGCAGGGTATCAAACGCACCAGTGATTTCTTCTTCGGTTCGGCACGACTGATAAATGGCCGCGATACGCTTCTCAAAATCAACTCCGGACTCGATGCCACCAAGCACTTCATCGCTTGCTCCGAATACGCCCTTGAACAGGCTGAACTTCTGATCGAGCAGGTCGTAGACACGCTGATCGGCCGCATTTTTACGGTTCACGAAGTTAATAACCACAACGTCATGCTTCTGGCCGTAACGGTGGCATCGGCCGATACGCTGTTCAATACGCTGAGGGTTCCAAGGGAGGTCGTAGTTGATCAGCAGTGAACAGAACTGGAGGTTCACGCCCTCGGCCGCCGCTTCGGTCGCAATCATTATTTCCGCCTCATCACGGAAGTAGTCAACGAGCGCGGCGCGCATGTCCGAGGTTTTTGAGCCGGTTATTTTATCCGTGTCTTTATTAACCCTGATCCAGTCGGCATAAATCTGCTTTGATTTATCGTCGTTGTTCGATCCGTTAAAGAGAACTATTTTGCCGTCATACCCACCCTTTGAAAGGAGATCGGAATACAAGTAATTCTGAGTAATGGTCGACTCGGTAAATATGATAGCTTTCTTTTTTGCTCCCAACTTATTTGTCATCTCAAAACCTTTTTCGAGGGCAATAAGTAAAGCCTCTCCTTTAGAGTTCTTGAGAATCTTCTTGGCCATATCTCGGAATTTTTCCAGATCAGCTTTTTCCGTCCTCATCAGCGCGATATCCTCGTCGGTGTATTTTATTTTCGGCGCATCTTTTTCGGACTCCTCATCACTCTCTTCATCGTCAACCCACTCGTCCGATATTTCCTCAAGGTTCTCAAAGTTGTCTTCGAGTCCGGCGATACCGGTTTCCTTAACTGTTTTTGCTTTCTCGGCCTCCTCAATCAGCGCAGAAAGTTTAAATACCAAACTGTTGAGAGTGCTGGCAATAGCAAAGGACGATGAGGCGAGAAGCTTACGTAGGATAAGCGTGATCAGCTGTCGTTGACTGGAAGGCAATGCGAAAAGCTTGGGTCTTTGCAGATATTCGGACATGCCATCATAAAGCCGGATCTCATCTTCGGTCGGAATATAGTCCTGAGTGAGTGGGATACGCTTGGTATATTTTATATACTCCAAAACCTGCCTACGAAGTGTTCGGGTACATACCTGCTTGAGCCGGTTGCGTAAATCCATGAACATCTCCTGTCGTGGTTCAACAAATCCAGCTTCGCCGTCATACACGTCCTGCTCACGTGAAAGACGGGCATAGTTCACTTTAAAACTCGTAAGGTCTCCGAACACATGATCATCAATGATGCTCACTAATCCGTAGAGCTCAAGCAGTGAATTTTGAAGTGGTGTTGCTGTAAGAAGAATTTTCGGAACTTCGGAGAGTGCATTCTTAATTTCCCGAGCGATTTTATTGTTGGTTTTATACACATTACGAAGTCGGTGTGCTTCATCAATAACTGCCAGGTCCCATTTAATTTTTTTAATATAGGCCGCCTTTGATCGAGCGAAGTGATACGAGCAAATAACGATCACATCTTCCTGCTCGAATGGATTGAGGTTACCGCCGTTAATATACTGATTAAATGATTTTGCTTCTAAAATAATCGATGGCAAAAAGAATTTCTCTTGCAATTCAGCGTTCCATTGCTTACGTAAACTCGAGGGCAAGATAAGCAGTATCTTTCGTTTTCTTTCAGCCCATTTTTGCGAGAGCACGAGTCCTGCCTCAATTGTTTTTCCAAGACCAACCTCATCAGCAAGGATAGCTCCTTTAGAGAGTGGCGATCGAAATGCAAACAGCGCCGCCTCTATCTGATGAGGATTAAGATCAACTTGTGCGTTGGAAAGCGTAGACGACAATTTCTCCAAGCTGTCCGATGGACATCGCTTGGTGAGTTCGTAGGCAAAGTATTTTGCGTGATGGTCAGTGATTTTCATACATTTTCATTTTCATACTCATGATTCAGGCTTAACTATGCTTGAACAGCTCGTAATATGCCTTGACCCGTTTTTCCATCTCGACATTTTCAAAAATTGGGAGAATCTCAAATACCTTCTCCCAGTTTAAAGCGGACAAATTGTCGAAGTGATAATCTTTGGAAAGATAAACCACGTCTAAAAATGCCCGTTCAGGAGTAGCAATGGAATAAGTGCCTTTATGTTCGATGCCTATAGGCAGTTGAGTTCTCATTAGGATGTCGTCCTTAATTTTTCTGTAAGAATATATCTGGTCATCAATTTTCAGTTCGCGTGTAAGATAAGATGCAATAAATATTTGCCCGTATGATTGAAAAATAACACCTGCTCGACTGAGAACAGTCTCAAAGCTTATATACGAGGGGGTATAAATTCGATTTGCCAATTCGAATTTGTCATATTTTTTATCTTTGGCATAAATGCCGCGTCGAAGCGGATGCAGTTGATCTTTTTGAATGTAATAGCTCACCCGGCGTCGCAATAGAGCTGGGCTGATTTCACCTCCAGCAAGCAAGTTTACTTCCTTGAACGTAAATACTGACTGCTTGGATCGGAGGAGTGTATTCATGATGTCTATTCGCTGGGTCATAGGTTATAATCTAAAAGGTTACGCAAAATGTTACTTATGGATTACATTATATGCTATACTTAGGATTAAAGCAATGGGTATGGGCAAATAAGCAAAATTGCTTAGTAGTGAATGAAGAGTAGAAAACGGGTTCTATTCACTAAACTTTAACTGGAAGTTACGCTAAAGCTACGTTCCAGTACAAAAATGAGTATGAAAATGAAAAAGGCCTCTTTGGCCACTAGGCACAAATTCAATATCAGAAAACCGGTGACGATGGCGCAAACCTATCGTCTCTCAATCGTTACCACCGAGAAAATACTCCGATCGTCGATGAAAACGGCTGGTATAGCCGATGGGGATAAGATCATCCAGAACAACAAATCAGCCGTCGGTGATCTAACCAGAGAAATAATCGAAACAAAGCTCGAGGTCAAAAGTATCCGGTCCCTCTTGGAACACCGGACGAGCAAGTTTGAGGGACTGACCGAGTATGATCAGCATTTTATAAAAACATTCGCACGTGAAGCGGCTATCTCTTTTGCCGAATACTTTGCGCAAGGAAAAGCAAAACCTGATCTTAAACAGACCATTCTCCACTTGTCGGCCGATGCCGACCTGTACCGTGATCCGAAAAGCAAATACTGCTACCACATGGGTAAAGAGTTGCTCCGGTATCGGATACTGAAATACCTGATCGGCAAAACCTACCAGACCACGCCAGATATCCGCATGGCTACTGAAGCCGGAAGCGATTATTCGGTACGCTCGGCAATTATGAAAATAAACGCCAAAGCTAAAAATGATTTGAAAATCGGCAAACTGATTGAGGGTCGTCGCACCGACGGCTACCGGATCAATCCGGAATATAGAATTTTCCTGCGGTGACACTCGTATTCCTCAAGTAGTGTTAATAACTTAAGCGGCACGCCCGAAAAATGGGCGTTTTTTGTTTGCGCAAATTTCTTTGCGGAGTATGTAAGGCATAGCGACTCGTTTGCCAAAATAAAAGCGTGTGAGAGGAAGTTAATGACGATGAAAATGCCAACATATGGAAAACAATTACTACAAAACCGCCGACCTGGCATTGGTCGCGGTGCTTTTATTATTTATTCCTGATTCTCTTGAGGTCGTGGATCGGGGAAATCCGCACAAGGTGCTCTTCTGCTTCGGCAAGAGCCCGGACTTGGATTCTCTGGTGAAGCGATATTGGAGCCGCGAGCTTCAAGTCGAGCCTCAAGCGTTCTTCAACGAGGTCAAACAGGTCAAGGTACGGATTTACGCCGAGAACTAAGACCTGTGAAAATAAAACCGGAAACGCTGGAGAAGCTCCGCGTGATTCTCAAAAGAGACTTCGGGCAGGAAGTGAATGACCAAGACCTGCACGACATCGCATTCAATCTCGTAAGTTATTACGATGCTTTGTCGCGATTCTACATCGAGGACATCACCAGTGGTCGAACGCTCATAGAGCCATATGACAATGTACCAAAGCGACAAGAAGTATAAGGTCCGAGATTACCGCGAAGCCCCGTTTGCCTATCAAGACAAACCGGCTTTGCGGTTTATGCGTCAGCAGTGGCTCGATAAGCATGTAAGCGACGATGCATATCGCAATCTGCGTAATGTCTACTGTGCTTTGACCGAGATCGCTTCAAACAAAGCGAGCCAGACCATAGAAGCATCCAACAAGACGCTTCGGCTTTACTCTGGCCTGAAAGATTGGCGAACGATTAAGAAGTGTTTGGACAAGCTCGAAGAGTGGGCTTTTGTCGCGATCACAAAAATCCGAGGCGATGATGCCAAATTCAAACCCCGAAGCATCACTTTGCTATCCATCCTACATCTGAAGCAGGACGGTGGCCGATCAGCACGAAATGCCGAACGGCATGACACGCACACTGCGTCCGACGGCGATGATATAGAAGCTAAGGGATTAAAAGAAATTAAAGAAAATTATAAAGAAGTTAACGGCCAAAACCAGATCAAGAAAATAAACCAGATGAAAGCCGACCTTGTCGCCAGGATGTCGTTCTCGTCGAACCGACATAAACGTAACTACTAACCAACACACCTATGAGCAAGCATAAAAAGAAAACGGAAGTCGAAATCTCAGACGAGATACTCAAAAAGAATCTGCCAAAAGCGGCGAAAGTTCTGATCTCGCTTCTGGAATCCAAAGATGTTGAGGTGCGAGCACATGCGGCCGCTTACATCATCGAACGGGTAACCGGCAGAGCACTCCTCATCATCACGATCAAGGAATAAGGACTCCACTAAACCCCACTTTTATGGCCAAGTTGAAAACCATAACAAAATATCACGAACGCGCGCTTGAGCTGAAATATAAAGGCTATTCCTACCAAAACATTGCCGAGGATATCAATCACCGGTTTGAAAAAAGTAGAAAAGCCAAATTCACTGAGCAAACGGTCAAAGACTGGTTCAGACAATCGGGAACACTACGAGAAACCTATGAGTTGTATGAACAGGAAATGGATGCGATCCATCAGGAAACTGTGGACATAGTCCGGAAAGCCGGTGTGCGTATTCGTGAGCAAAACTTTCGTCTGGCCAACGAGATGCTGGTTGCGCTTATGGGAAGCCAAAACGATAACGTAAAACTGGCGGCCATCAAAGAACTACTTGATCGTGTGGAGGGCCATCCAAAAGAAACTCTTCAACTAAACAAGATCAACTTCAGCGAGATGACTCCAAGTGATCGCTGGGAATTTATCCCTTATGAAATGCAACTAGCACTCGCACGCAATCAGTATCCCGATGCGAAAGCGGAAATAATAAAAAAGTGGGTCGACACCGGAGAATAACTGCTGTGGGCAACTCGAGCTTAGCTTGTCCAAAAAATTAGTATAGGGTGTGTCGTGGTACGAAAAGTCGCATTCGAACCAACAAATTATTAACTAAATGATTATGACAATGAATCAAGAAAATCAATCGATGCAAGCCGTAGGCTACGCCCGGGTGTCTTCCAAAGATCAGGAGGACACCGGCTATTCGCTTCCGGCTCAAGAGAAACTTTTGCGAGACTACGCCGACCGCAACGGCTACGAGCTCGTAAAGGTTTTTGCCATTCAGGAGTCGGCCGCTGGAAAAATCCAGCGCAAAATATTTCACGAAATGTTGGAATACGTGACCAAGTCCAAGATCAATACAGTCTTCGTGGAGACAACCGATCGCCTGACCCGTAATTTTGCCGATGTGCCGGTAATTGACGAATGGATACTAGCGGACGAAAAGCATACGATCCACTTGGTCAAAGAAGGATGTACGCTTCACAAAGACTCCAAGTCGCATGAATGGTTTATGTGGCGAGTGAAAGTGGCCACGGCCGAATATTACATCCGCCTTTTGTCCGAAAACGTAAAGAAAGGCCAGAAAGAAAAACTCGCTCAAGGATGGTTGCCGAGCAAACCACCACTCGGATATAAAACGATTGGTGAGAAAGGACATAAAATCCATGTGATAGATGAGGACAAAGCACCGATGGTTAAGAAAATGTTTGACCTCTATGCCACCAACGTAAGCTCGACCAAGAAACTTGCCGATGAAATGTACAGGCTCGGTATGCGATCTCGAGGAGGCAACAAAGTGAGTCACTCGCGAGTCCACCAGCTTCTCGGTGATCCATTCTATTACGGAATGAATCGTTGGAACGGCAAAGTTGGCAAAGGTGAACACGAGCCACTGATCACCAAAGAATTATTCATGCGGTGCCAAGATATCATGCATAGCAACGGGACGCCAAAATATAACAAGCACAACCCACTGTTCAAAAACATCTTCCACTGTGACGAATGCAAGGGTCGGATAACTTGGGAGATACAGAAAGGTCATTGGTACGGTCACTGCAACCATTACAAAAATTGCAAACAAAGAGAATGGGTGAAGCAAGAAAATATCGATATACAAGTAACGGAGAATATCGAGCTCTTGAGCTCTAATCACGATGAAGCCATAGAGAATATGCTCACTTGGGTCCAAGAGGCTCTCAAGGAAAGCCACGGTGAGGAGATAGAATTCAGGGAAAAGGCTACCGGCGAACTCGAGCGACGCTACCAGGTAGCCACGCAGAGACTAGATAAAATATATGACGACAAGATCGACGGCAAAATCAGCGAGGACTTCTATCAGAAAAAGTACCAGCAATACAAGATTGAGCAGGAGGAAGTGATGGACAGCCTCAACAAGCATAAAAATGCCAACCTTAAGTATTACGATATGGGATCGACATTTCTCCAAATGGCCAAGGATGCAAGAAAGATTTACATAAACCGAAGCACCTTCGACATGGTCGACGACAAAAAAGTATTATTGTCCCTTTTATTTTCGAACCCGACCATAAATGGCAAGAAAATCGAGATTTCATACCAGAAAGCCTTCAAAATCATCTCTAACCGAGTAATCGAGATGTTGGGAGAAAAAATAGACGAAAAAAAGACTTTCGAACCGCCAAAAGAGCCCGTCAATAAAGGAAAAACACCAGCTTTCGCTGATGTTAATCCTATCTGGCTCCGGGGGTGGGACTCGAACCCACGACCAATTGGTTAACAGCCAACTGCTCTACCACTGAGCTACCCCGGAATATAAGTTAACAATTTTTGTTTTTAAAATGCCCTATAGGGCACGACATATATCCTACCTAAAACACTATAGCTTGGCAAGGGTTTTAAGTAGACTGTTAATTTAGGTAAAATTTAGGTAAAATTAGCTTAGCTACTGAACGCCTCAATACCTTATTTTTTTGAGCCGTTCAGCTAAAATAGCTAATAAATTAAGCATTTATGACTTTAATTTTATCTTTAGCTCTTGGTGTGGTAGTGGGTTTGGTGTTGGCTTTGATTTTGGTAAAAGTAGAATCAAAAAAGTCGCCGGAGGCGATTAATCAAAAAGAGCAGAATTTGCAAAAAGTTTGGGCTATGTTTGCTGACCAGGAACAGGTAACTAATAATAACGTGGAGGAATTGCTGGGCGTTAGCGATGCCACGGCCGAGCGTTATTTAAACGAACTGGAACAGCAGGGCAAAATTAAACAAATCGGCCAAGCCGGTCAAGGTGTTTATTATAAGAAACTTTGAACTTAACATTTAGGCCTTCTTGTGGCGTTGGCATGGTTTTAAAGGTTTATGTTAAGGTTATTGACTGGGAATATTGAGTTTGTTACTATATCAATATAAATTGATATAGTATGAAGTCCAAGTGTTGTTTAAATAAAAAAATTCTTACCCAAATTAGCCAGACAGCTAATTTTTTAAAAATCATAGCCGAAAAAAATCGTCTTAAGATTTTATGTAGTCTACAAAAAGGGGAACGGTGTGTTTGTGATATTCGACAAGATTTGGCGATTCCTCAGAATTTGGTTTCCCACCATTTAAAGGTTCTTAAGCAAGCAGGCTTAATTAATTCCCAAAAAAAGGGTTTGAATATGATTTATTCAATAAACAAAAAGCAGCTAAGAGAATTTAATTTATTGTTAAAGCATTTTTTACAAAAGTATGAATAATTTAAAAAATATTCAGGTTTTAGGTTCTGGTTGCCCAGCTTGTCAAAAATTATATAAATTAACGCAGCAGGTTGTTAAGGACTTAGGTTTAAGTGTAACGGTTGAATATATTAAGGATCTTCAAAGAATATTGGATTTTGGGTTAATGCAAAGTCCGGTTTTAGTGGTGAACGGCCAAGCTGTTTTAGTTGGTTTTACTTCGGATATTAAAAAAATTAAAAAATTAATTCAAGACAATTTTTAGTTTATGGATATTTTTTATCCCATAAAATTATTGGCTGATTGGGTAACTTTTAAGGTATTAAATTTGGCTGGCGATATGGTGGTGGCCCAAGCAGTCAATTTTTTTATTTATGATTTTATTAAGATATTGGTATTGTTAGTTTTTATAATTTTTATAGTTTCTTTGGTTCGTTCTTTTTGGCCGCCAGCTAGAATACGTTTAATCTTGCTAAATAGAAACAAATTAATTGGCCATACTATGGCCGCTATTTTGGGAATTATTACCCCTTTTTGTTCTTGCAGTGCTGTACCGCTTTTTTTAGGTTTTGTAGAAGCTGGTGTGCCTTTAGGAGTTACTTTTTCTTTTTTAGTGGCTTCACCTATGATTAATGAAGTGGCTTTAATTTTACTGGTTGGTTTATTTGGTTGGAAAATAGCTTTATTTTATATTGTTAGTGGTTTAATTATCGCAATTTTAACTGGTTTGATAATAGGAAAATTAAATCCGGAAAGTTTAGTGGCTGATTTTATTTTTAAACCTCAAGCATCTTTGGTTTATGAAAATAGGTCCATAGGTTGGTCGGGTAGATTCCTTTATGCTAAAGAATATACTAAGGATATTGTAAAAAAGGTGTGGCCTTATGTGGCTGTTGGTATTGGTTTAGGTGCTTTGATTCATGGTTATGTGCCTATGGATTTTTTGGCCAGCTATGTCGGGGCCGATAAATGGTATGCTGTACCCTTGGCGGTTTTGATTGGTATTCCGCTTTATACTAATGCTGCCGGGGTTATTCCCTTGGTAGCTGTTTTAATGGAAAAAGGGGTAGCTTTGGGCACAGCCTTGGCTTTTATGATGGCTGTTACTGCCTTATCATTACCGGAATTTATGATTTTAAAAAAAGTAATGAAGGTTAAGTTGATTTTAATTTTTGCTGGGGTGATTGGCCTGGGAATTATCTTTACTGGTTATTTGTTTAATTTGACGGGTTTGGTTAATTTATAATATTTAGATATATTTTAAATTTATAGCTATTAGACTTTGGTTAAAAAATTTATTAAATAAAATAACGGCGGACTTTGTTAAGTCGCGCCGTAGTAATGAAAATATTTTTAATTTTAGTTAATTAAGGAGTTTGGCAAATTCTTTTACCAGCGTCTTTTTTAGACATATACCTACTTTATCGCCTGGTTTGCCTGCGTAGATTTCGTTTTTATTTTTTTCCAAGCGAACCATACTGTCAAAAATTTTTTTGCCATTAGCAAATATTTCTATTTCTTTGCTAGTTAAATTGACAGTTCCTTTGGTAATGTCAACCAATAGGATTGTCCCGTTAGTTCTACTTGTTGTTAATCTGTTGGCTTTGCTGGAATAAATAATTTTTTCTATTATTCCTTGCCAACTAGCTCCTTCAACTGTAAAGTTTTCAGGATTTAAAATTTGACATTTGGTCGGGTCGTAGGCTGCAACTTCCATAACTAACTCCTATGTTAAAGTTATTTGATTTTTTTTATTTTTACCATAACTAACAAAGTTAAGGTAAATGATAAATTATTATAAATTGGCTGAGTTGTCAAGTTTTTAACTAAGGTAAAATATTTTTGTTATTTAGTTAATTTGGGTTATGATTAGCTAGTATGGATTATTCTAAAAAAGTTCTGCCAATTTTGCGCCAGACTAAGGATTTATTACTACCTGGTTTTGGCCAGTCGGCTATTATAAAGCAAAAAGATGATTCAGCTGTTAATGTTGTAACAAAGCTGGATTTACAAGTAGAAGAATTTGTTTCGGCGGAACTTAAAAAAATATATCCAACTATAGATTTTGTGGGAGAGGAATTTGGTGGCAACCGAAAGGCAGATAGATTTTGGTTAATGGATCCAATAGATGCTACTGGTCATTTTGTCAGGGGGTTACCTTTTTGTACTTGTATGATTGCTTTAGTGGAGGAGGGGCAAGTAGTTTTTAGCGCAATTTATGATTTTGTAAATGATCTAATGTATTGGGCCAAAAAAAATGGTGGGGCTTATTGTGAGCAGACTAGGTTAAGTGTTAGCAGTCGTAATTTAAGCCAGGCTTATGTTTCTTACGAAAGCCGGTTGGACAATGAAACAGACAGACAAATTTTTGAACGTCTAAAAAAACAGACTGTTTTATTAAAAACTATCAGCGCCGGCTGGGAATTCGCCATGGTAGCAACTGGTAAATTAGATGCCCGATTATGCTTTAATCCTTATGGTAAAGATTATGATTTTGCTACCGGGTCATTGTTGGTTAGAGAAGCTGGTGGGGTAGTAAATAATTTAGGTAGCAAAAATTATGATTATCGCAATACCAACTTTATTGCCTCTAATCAGGAAATTTATAAGCAATTAACCCAAGGTCCCAATAAAATTTGGTAATTTTAATATTTTCTAACTACAGCCGTGACGATGCCGCCGATTTTTAATTCTTGGCGGGGTATGATAGGTTTATAGTTTTTATTGGCCGGTATTAGCCTGGTTTGATTATTTCGTTTTTCAAAATATTTAAGAGTCCATTCGTTATCTACCTCAGCTACGACGATGTCACCGTTTTTAGGAGCGCGTCCCCGCTCCACAATAACTTGATCGTCCGGCTGAATACCAGCCTCTATCATAGAATCGCCGGTAACTTTTAGCATAAAATTATCAGACTTTTTATTTATCAGCCAGTCGTCCAAAGAAATACTGTCCAAATCCTGTTCTTCGGCCGGAGTAGGCAAACCGGCCTGAATAGTACCCAGGAGTTTTAAAGGCATAAACAATTTACCCGGAGTTATTTTGCCTTTGTAATCGCGGTTAACAATGCCAACTTTAAGCCATTTTTTTACCAGATATTGAGCTGAATATTTGGATTTAAAATTTAAAATATCGGCTAATTCGCCGTAACTGGGCATACGGTGATTTTCCCAGTAAAATTGTTTAACTTTGAAAATCTGCTGTTGGTGTTCTGGAGGCATAAGTTTTTGTTTAAGATTTAGATTTTATTTTATATTATAAGTATATTGTACGAACGTACAATATGTCAATAGCCTACCCTTGTGGATAACATAGGCTTATTCGTACGAATAAGCCTAGGGAGGAAAAAATGGCTAAGTATAAAGATTTTTTTGACAAAGTTAAGTTAGTAATTTATACTTAATTTTACATTATGAATTTTTTAAACAGCCAATTTGTGTTAATAGTACCGCCGGCCCCTTAGGGACAAGCTTGGATTGTTTAGAATTTTTTAATTAAACCAAACTTAGCCCGTATCTTAAATAAAGATGCGGGTTTTTTGTTTTATAAAAATAAAAACAATTTTCTAAAAAACAGGAGGACAAAATGTCTAAAACAAAAATAATTTTTAAAATATTAAGTGGCTTATTATATTTAATAGCCTTAATAGTTTTATTCACGGTTTTTGGTGTGTATAGTTTAATACTTTATGGTCTTAAGTTTATAGTGCCACCACTTAAAAGAAAGTTGGCGCAAATCGAATTAGCTTCGGCGCCTAAATGGTAATTAAAAACCTCCTGTATAATTTAACAGGAGGTTTTGCTTTTAGTAGTAAAATAAGACATTATGTATATATGAAGTTAAAAATTAATTATTTTGTTATACCGATGTTGGTTTGGTTAGTAGCTTGGTGGGGCGGCCAGTTTACCAGTCCCGACACGGTTTGGTACCAAAATTTACTTAAGCCCGATTTTACTCCGCCGGGTTGGTTTATTGGCTTAGCCTGGACAGTTTTGTTTATTTTGATAGCCGGGGCTGTTTTAATTTTTTATAATCAATCGATTAGATATAAAAATTTTCGTTTGACTTTGGTTATGCTAGTACTTAACGGATTTTTAAACGTTGGTTGGAGTTGGTTATTTTTTGGGCAACAAATGATAGGGCTGGCGGCCATAGAAATTTGGTTGTTATTTTTTTCCATTATTTATTTGATAATTTTAATTGGTCGCACTTCTCGTTTGGCTGCTGTTTTATTGGCACCTTATGCTGTTTGGGTAATGTTTGCGGCTTATTTGAATTTTACTATTTGGCAACTTAATTTTTAGACATTATGAGGCTTTGGCAAGTTTTAATTTTTTTATCCGTTATTCAAGTGATTCTTTGGTTAGGCCATTTTTTAGTTTATAAAACCTTGGTTAATTTTTGGGGTAGTTTAAGTGATGGTGGAATTGTTCGTTTGAAAATTGTTTTTTTTATTTTATCAATAAGTTTTTTAGTAGCTTCACTTTTAGCTAATCGTTTTATAAACCCACTAATTGATTGGTTTTATACTGGAGCGGCTGTTTGGTTGGGCACTTTGCATTTTTTGGTGCTGGCCAGTTTGGCTTATGGGTTGGTAAAAATAATAAGTTTTTGGTGGCCGGTTAATTTTAACTGGGGCATAACTGGGGCGTCTTTTTTTATAGTGGCTGTTATATTAAGTGTTTATAGTGTTTATAATTCTCAGGCTATAAAAATAAAACAGTACGATATAGCGGGGATTAATTGGCCAGCCGCCTGGCAAGGACAAAAGGCTATATTATTGTCCGATAGTCATTTAGGTAATATTTATGGGGTTGGCAGGTCGGCTAAAATAGTTAAACTAGTAAACAACCTTAAACCAGCAGCGGTTTTTATACCAGGAGATTTTTATGATGGACCGCCAGCTGATTATATTAAATTGGCTGAACCTTGGAAAAATTTGCAAACGCCCTTAGGAATTTATTTTAGCAATGGTAACCATGAAGAATTCGGCGATAGTTCGCCTTATACCAAAGCTTTGGCCGGAGCTGGTATTACCATACTTAATAATAAATCAGTGGAAGTTAAGGGTTTACAAATAGCTGGCGTAACTTTTAAAGATTCTAATAGTTCAGACGGTCTAGCAGACTTAATGTCGAATTTAAATTTAGATAAAGCTAAGCCCACTGTTTTATTAAAGCACGTGCCTTTTGTGGTTGATACGGCAACTGAGGCTGGTGTTGATTTGGTTTTATCGGGCCATACCCATGTTGGCCAGATGTGGCCATTTAATTACCTAGCCCGAGCAGTATACAAAGGCCTGGATTACGGCTGGCATAAGGTAGGCGAGGGGCAGTTAATAACTACTAGTGGTGTAGGTACTTGGGGGCCACCACAACGTTTGGGTAGTAGTAGTGAAATAGTAGTGATTAATTTTAATTAATATGCCTCGGCGGGTAAAAAAATTAGTGGTTGTAAATGATAAAATGCAGCAAGGTTATCGCTATTATTTAATTGAACCGGCTGGTAAAAACTTTTTAACTGATTTCAAACCGCAACTAACACCTCGGCAGATGCTTAAACTGGGGGTGTTTGGTGGTAAGTATTTAACAGATTGCCGTAAAGAATTTCCTAAAAGTTGGTTTACTGGGGCTAGGTTATCGCCTGGCAGGAAAAATTATAAGTTAAATTATTTTGGTGTAGATGCCAGTTTGCCTTTGGAAAGTTGGCAACAAAAAGGTTGGATAAATCCAGTGGATCCCAGAGGTTGGTTTCAGTGGTATTGTCGTTATTATTTGGGGAGGCGTTTACCTAAAGAAGACATAAGGCAAATAAAACGTTGGCGAGCCATTAGCCGCCATGCCGGTGCTATAAAAAAATATTGCCATCCTAAAGATTTAAATTGTCGTCGCAAACAACGTCAAGCTTTATTACATTGGGCTTATGATAGCCGTAATATATAGTAATGGTTTGCTAGTCAGCCAAGAATTTAATAACTTTATTTAAAGAATCTTTAGTAGAATCAAAGAGCAAATGTTTAAAAGGTATGGGTATTAAATGCCCGGCGCCAACATATCTTTTGAATTGATCTTTTCTTTCCTGGTCGCGTTCATGGTTTCTTTTAAGAATTCTGTGTTGGCGTGTTTTATTATCAGCTGTACACCAGATTAATTTAATAGTGGCTTTATGTTTTTTGGCTATATTTTTGATTAATTTAAGCCAGGTTGGATTGTTTAAATATTTTTCGGCTTTAGTATAAGGCGCGTCGATAATCACTGAAGTATTATCGGACAAATTACTTTCGGCCAGATTGTACATTATTTTATGGATGTAGGGTCGGGCAGCTGATTGGTAAAGATTACTAAGCCGGCTGGTGGTAAAAGAATCATCTATAATATCTTTGTCGATCCTTAGGCAATTTATTTTTTTAGCTAGTTTTTTAGCTAAATGGGTTTTGCCACTACCTACATGACCGGCGATTAGTATTGAATGAAGTTTTTTTAAAGTAATTTTAGGCATGGTCGTTAGTGGGGTTATTCTTTTTTTCTTGCCGCCAGGCAAAGTAGGAATAGGCAAAAGTACCTAAAGTAGTTAGCAGGGCACCACTGATAAACACATACAAAGCCAAATTAGCTGGTAAATTGGGAGCGAGTATTATAACTAAACCGAAAATTATAAACATCCAGCCACCAACTCGATGGGTTTTATTCCAAACATTTTCATTGGATAAGGTCCAAGGTGTGCGAATACCGACAAACCAATTCTTTTTTATTTTGCCCATGTAGTTACCTATAATTATCATTAGCAAACCAATAGTTGAGGCTATTATTAAACCGATGTTTAGGTCATAGCCGACATTATATAAAGTAGTGGCTAAATAAACTATTAAAAAAGTTGTTATTATTAAGGATTTAAAAATATGATAAACCTTGGCAAATTCTTGGTAACGTTCTTTTTTAGGATCAAAGTACGGCAGGATTAAAAATAAAATATATATTCCGGCCATTATTCCTGGTAACAGCAAGCTATGGATTTGTTTACTAGTCCAGCCGTCCACTTGGCCGCGGAAATCCCAATGACTGGCCACAGTTTCAGGTAAACTGGGATAAAAATAATAACTTATACCTATAGTGATAGCAATCATTAAGAGTGGCCAAATTTCGCTTTTAACAGATAGTTTAAGAGGGGAATTCATAAAATAAACAGGTTATTTTTTAGAAGTATTTAAAAATTTAGAAAATTTTTCCACCAATTCTTCCAGTACGCTTAAGTTAAGAGAATAAAAAATTTGTTGACCTTGCCTACGAGCGCTTATTAAATCAGCCCGTTTTAAAATATCCAAATGATGCGATAGGGTTGGTGGGGTAATATTAAGGTAGTGGCCTAAATCGGCTACAGCTCGTTCACCTTTTTTTAGTAGGTCAATTATTTTTTGCCGATTAGGGTCGGCTAGAGCGGCTAGGGTTTGGCTTAAAGGCATGGAATATTTAGATAATTAGATATATATCTAATTATAGAGCAATTAATTATTTTTGTCAATAGTTTTTCTTTGGTATTTATTTTTCTTTGATTATCTGCTAGTATTTTTACTATTATGGCAGCAACTTTAATACGTACTAAGGCTTATTGTTTTATAGTTAAAGGTGAGGCGGTTTTACTAACCGAAGATGAGCGTTCCCCAGGTTGGAAACTGCCAGGCGGCGGTTTAAAAAAAGGTGAAACAATTTGCCAAGGTTTATTAAGAGAAGTAGTCGAAGAGGTGAATTTTGTTGTTCAGCCGACTGGTTTGGTACAAATTCAAGAATATAAGAATAAAAAAGATAAACCTACCTTGCGTTTTTATTTTGTGGGCCAGTGGCAAAGTGGTGATTTAAAATTAGCTATTGGTGAGGTTAAAAAAGCCAAATGGTTTAGCCGTTTAGAGTTAGCTTCTTTAAAACAAGAGGATTTTTGGTATGAGCCTTATTACCAAGCAGTTCAAGCTTATTTGCAAGGCGTTTATTATCCTTTAGATTTATTAAAAGAATTAAATATTAACAAAGAAGAGGACGAAATATGAAAATTGGTATAGTTGGTTATGGTTTTGTAGGTAAAGCGATTAAAAAGTTATTTAGCGAGGCTTTAATATACGATCCGGCTTTGCCCGAAGAATCATCTAGTCAGGCGGAAATAAATTCTTGTCAGGTGGTTTTTGTTTGTGTGCCAACCAATTCTTTGGCCGACGGTGGTTGTGATACTTCCATAGTGGAAGAAACAATCGCTTGGCTAGAGAGCGATTTAATAATAATTCGCTCCACAGTTAAACCAGGAACCACTCAAAAATTGATTGATAAATATCCTAATAAAAAAATTATTTTCCAACCAGAATATATTGGTGAAACCGTGGCGCATCCTTTAGCCGATGAAAGTAAAAAAACTTTTTTAATATTAGGCGGGGCCAAGGATAATTGTGCTAAAGCAGTGGAACTTTACCAATCGGTTTATAACTCTGGTGTAAAAATAATGTTTTTAAGCGCGACCGAAGCGGAAATTGCCAAATATATGACTAACACAGCAGTAGCTAATATGGTTACTTTGGTTAATGAATATTATAATATTTGTCAGGTTTTTGGCGCGGATTGGCATATGGTTAGGGAAGCTTGGTTAATGGATCCTAGGATGAGCCGTTACCATACTTTTGTTTATCCAGATAAGCCCGGTTTTAGTGGTAAATGTCTGCCTAAAGATTTAGAAGCTATAGCTAAAGCGGCTAAGGATTTAGGCTATCAAGCTGGGTTTGTGGAAGATATTTTAAAAAATAATGACAGATTAAAAAAGGGTTAGTAGAATGTAAAGATTAGAAAATTCATTTAAAAAAATCCACCGGATAGGTGGATTTTTTGATTAGTATATTGTAAATTGTTTTTTAATTTTGAGTTTTTACCATTGATACATTTTATCCGCCCATTGTCGTAAAGCTTCGCCGGTTTGTTCGGACAGGGCGCGACTGGGCGAGGTTAAAACAGTTAAGCACAGTTTACGACCCTGAGGCGTTATAACACCGGCGGCTAAATGATATTGTGTTTCTCTTAAGTAACCGGTTTTAGCTCCCCAGTATTTTTGAGAATAATTTCTAACATCATGCACCGTGTGACTAATGATTTTGTGGGTTTTAATATCGGTATCGTAAGTTAGGTAAGGTTGGCTACCATAATAGCTGGTCATAAAATTACCAAAAGCCTGGCAGGTGCCTAGGGCTAAATCTTTGGCTGAAGAAACATTGTTTAAAGATAAACCACTGGGTTCATCCACAATTGTTTGGTTCATACCCCAATTTAGGGCAGTTTGTTGCATGCGGTTGATAAAATCAGTCCGGCTGATACCCAAATAACGAGGCAAAGCTACAGCAATGTTGTTGGCTGAACCCATGAGCATAGTGGCAAAAGCTTGTTCTAAGCTTATTTTTTCTCCAGCTTTTAATCGTAGCAAGGCAAAATTATCTTTAGGTTCCACATAAGGCCGTAAAAGAGTTTCGTTTTCTTGTTCAGTTAAATCCACCAATTTAAACCAATCTGGTGAGCCATAGCTTAAAAAGGCGCCCGCCGCCAGCATTTTCATTAAGCTGGCTGTGGGCATGGTCGTGCTTTCTTGGTAATAGTATAGTGGTTGCAAGGTTTGGGCATCTATTAGAGCTACGGCCCGAAAAGGCAAGGCTTTAAGCTTATAATTTTTTTGATACCAAGCGCCAAAATCTTGATAAGAAGAATTTTTATTAATAGTGGATTGAGCCACTACGTGAATAGGCGCTAAGTTAAGACCAATTAGCAATAAAACAAGAAAAAATTTATTTTTTAATAGCATAGTTTGGCTATTATAGCACATTTATTTTTTTAGTTTAAAAATTTGACATTTAAGAATATTTGTGATACATTATTACAACATTATTAGTTAAAAATAATAAAATTTATGTTTAATTTTAAAAAGTCGGTTTCGGTGTTATTTATAATTTTTGGGGTTTGCGGTTTCTTTTTTGCTACAAAAACTCAAGCCGAAACAGGCAACCCGGATTTAACGGTTACTGGTATTACTTTTTCTGGCTCCCAACAGGGAGAAACCGGAAAATTAGCAGTTACTATAAAAAATTTAGGTGGTGATTTAAACAACACTGCAGGCCTACTTAACACTTACAATAATTTTAGTTTTCAAAATTTTGTCTTTGATAGCTCAACTCCTTCAGCTACTCAATTTAAAACTGATAGAGCTCTGCCGGATCTTTCAACCAATAATCCATTAAAAACTAATGAGTCAATCACTTTTTCTTGGGTAGGAAAATTTAATACTTCTGGTAATTTATATTTACAATATACAGTCGATAATGCTAATGAGTTGGTGGAGACCAACGAGAATAACAATAGTTTAAGCGTCAGTATTTCGATCGGTGCGATTATTTCTAAACCAGATTTAACTGTAACAAATATAAACTTCAGTTCATCTGTAAAAAATGAAAACGGAACACTATCCGTAACGGTTAAAAATTTAGGCGGGGATCTAACTAGCGGCCAAGGATTATTTAATTGGTATAATAATCTATCGGCACAAAACTTTATTTTTAGTAGTGAAACACCCTCGATTCTTGCTTACCGTGCTAATCGTCCAGATCCAACCATTTCGAACCCTTTAAAAAAGGAGGAGTCAATCACTTTTTCTTGGGTAGGAAAATTTAATACTTCTGGTAATTTATATCTTCAGTTTACAATTGATAACGCTAACGAATTAGATGAATCAAATGAAAATAACAACACTCTTTCAAAATCAATTGTTATTAATGATTCGATTAATAATGTTGATAAAAAACCAGATTTAACAGTTACTGGTATTACTTTTTCTACAAATTATGCTAACCAAGTTGGAACAATCTCAGTTACTATTAAAAATAATGGCACGGCACTACTAACTAGTTCTAAGGGTCTATTAAATACATACTTCAATTTATCTAATCAAAACTTTTTATTTAACTCTGAAACCCCAATAGTTAGTTTGAAGACTAATAGACCATTGCCGACAACGGACTATCCTTTAATGCCCGGCGAGTCAATTTCTCGCCTTTGGTTGGGTAAATTTACTAAAATTAATAATTATTATCTCGAATATACTGTAGATAATGGAAATGAGTTAGATGAATTAAATGAATCCAATAATAATTATTCAGGTATAATAACAATTGATAAAAACTATCCTGGGACAGATAGTCCGGTTTTAGCCCCTGATACTGCTAACGAAATAATAAAACCGACTATTAAAATAACCGAAGCGGCTGTTAGTGCTAATAGACTGTATGATGATAAATTAAGCGAGGTATTAGCGGAACTTAAACAGTTAAGAGATATTGTTAAAGAGCAGGCAACTAAAATTAAGTATTTTGAAAACTTAACTAATAATGTTGAAAAGTTATCAGCTAAAATGGAAACGGCCATAAATAGTTTTATTACTTATGGGGCAGATACAAACACTCAAAAATTAGGAGCCGGCGAAAGAGCAGCAGTTATGTATTCTTATAAGAACGCTTTTAATAAATTGCCAGAGACAGAAGAGGAATTAACTGACGCCATTAAAATCGCTAACGGTCGTTGGCCAAGTATTACTAATCAAGGGGCTGAGAACAAAGCTAAAGAACAATTTCAAAAGATCTACAAAAGAGTAGCTGATATGAGCAATGCCAATGATAACGCAGCTGTGACTGTTATGGCTTATGGTCTTAGACAAAAAGCTGAGAATAGGAATTTGAATAGTGAAACTAACGGCATCAAGATCTTTAAAGCTATTTACGGGCATACACCAAGTTCTACTGAAGATTGGAATATAATGCAAGCGATTACTTATTCGGGAGCGAGTAGATAAATATAAAATTTAAACTAAATTATAAAAACAACTCAATGATTGAGTTGTTTTTATAAAGTAGTCTTAAAGTCTGATGTTTCCGAAAATTTGAAGGATATTATTGGAGAGATTAAGAAGTGGTCGGAAATTTTAAAATAACATTTTAAGCGCCAACCTGCCAATCCAAATAATTATTAACATTAGTAAGTTAAGAACGGCAAAGGCTATATAAAACCTAAAAAACTAATGAGGGAATCACTTTTTATTAGTATGACAGTTTTAATACTTCTGGTAATTTATATTTGCAATATCAAAATCTTTTTTAATAACATAGTTTGGCTATTATAGCACATTTATTTTTTTAATTTAAAAACTCCGCCCTGGTAACAGGACGGAGTTGGTAAGGAGTAAGAAATTATTTAATAATTTGTTCTAAATTAACTGAAGTGGTTGTTTCGTTAATTTGGCCGCCTAATGGTAGAGCTTTAAGTTCTTGGGCCGTTACTTCGGTAATATTTTTAAAATTAAGTTTAAATTTCTGAGCGGCTTTTTCATTGGTTACTAAATGTTTATTGCCTTGGCCGTCCATTACATAGACTTTGTTATCACCGATAGCTTTTATTAAACGGGTTTTTACTTGAGTCTTGCCTTTTAGTTCCAGTCTTTTTTGTAAGGTTTCTTTTTCTAAACGTTGGTTGGTGGAACTAACAATTATTTCTTCGTCAAATAAAGTATTGTCGGTAATGGTGGTGCCGGTCGGCAGGGCAGCCACAGCTTCTTTGGTTAATTCTTCTACGTCTCTGAATTCCCAACCGAAACGGTGGAAAACTCCTTCAGCTAAGATTGGTTTTTTAGTTCCGTCGGGGGCTAACAAATAAACAGCCGGGTCGCCCTGGGCCTTAATTAAGCGCCAGTGCCAGCCAGCTTTAATAAAATCTTCGGGATTTAAAATTGTTTCCGAGTTAATTGGTTCGGCTGTGGCGTAAGCAGTTAGGCGATCTTTAGCTACTACTTTTAGATGATAATTAGCATTATAGGCGGTAAAAAAATCTAAAGTTTTAATAGCTCGTTTAGTTTTATTTTTGGTTAAGGCATAAATATCCTGACTGCCTACTTCACGATAAATAACCCAGGCTTGCTTTAATTTAGCTTGCCTAACTAAGGGGGCATCTTGTTCGGAAATAATAACATTTTCCGCTTCGGTGGTTACAGCTTCTTCACTGGCTTGGCTGAAAAAAGGTACTAGAAAACCAGTTGTTAATAAAACCAAGGCTGCCAGCCAGAGATTTTTTTTACTTAACATATTTTTTAACATAGGCTTAGTTTGGTTAAAACTTAGTAGATTTATTATAGCACGATAAGGGGCTTATAGTTTATAATGGGGACTATGATTAATCCAGGTAGATTAACTAAACCTCGGTTGTTAATAATTGGTAGTGGTTTTGCTGGTTTATATAGTCTATGGTATTTAAAAAAACAAGGTGGCTGGCCAGATTTTGATATAAGTTTAATAACGTCGGTTAATTATTTTTTGTTTACGCCATTGCTTCATGAAGTGGCCGCTGGTAGTTTGTCGGCTGGTAATGTGGTAGAGCCGTTAAGAAATAAATTTCCGGCTAACATAAAAATAATTTTAGACGAAGTTAAAACTGTAAATTTAGACAGTCGCCAAGTAGTTACTAAAGCCGGCCGGTCCTTGGTTTATGATTATTTAGTAGTGGCGCCCGGTACTAGGACTAATTGGTTTAAAGTGTCGGGTGCTTTAGAAAATAGTTGGCCTTTAAAAACTTTGGCTGAGGCTTTAGCTATAAAAAATCAGCTGATAGCTAATTTGGAGCAGGCTACTAATTTATGGGAGGATAGCCAGCAACAATTAAAGCTGGAAAAACTTTTGACTTGGGTTATAGTGGGCGGCGGACCGACCGGCGTGGAAATGGCGGCGGAATTAAGCCATTTGGTAAAAGGCACAGTAGTTAAACTGTATCCGGCTTTAGCCGCTAAGATAAAAATAATTTTAGTGCAACGCGGCTCGGAATTGTTAAAAGAGTTTAGCCCTAGGTTTGGTCAGCAGGCCAGGCAGAAACTAACTGCCCAAGGAGTTAGTATAAAATTTAATTCCGAAGTTACTTTGGTTAACCAGGTTGGCTTACAATTAAAGTCTGGTGAATTTATAAACAGTCAGTTGGTTATTTGGTTAGCCGGGGTAAAACCAGTAGCCATTGCTTGGCAAGGTGATTTAGATATGGTTAATAACGGCCGAATAAAAATACAATCTAATTTGCAATTGTTTAATTATTCCAATGTTTATGTGTTGGGTGATAGCGCGGCTTTGCTGGACAAGGAGACTAATAAGTTATTGCCACAGCTGGCTCAGGTGGCGGTTGGGCAGGCTAAAATTACCGCCCATAATTTATGGGCGGAGCGTAAAAATAAGCCGCTTAAGGAATTTGTTTATAAATCCAAAGGCAATTTAGTTTCCCTGGGCCAGTGGCTAGCCTTGGCCGAAATAGGCAATTGGTTTTTTGAAGGGCCAGTAGCCTGGTGGTTGTGGCGGACAGTTTATTTAAGCAAATTATTATCTGGGCGCAAAAAAATTCAGGTGGCTTGGGAGTGGACCTGGAACATATTTTTTCCGCGCAATTTGTATAAACCCTAGCTTTTGATTTTTAAATGGCTAAAAGCCATAGAGCAGTTAAAGTCATTACTTGGACTAGCAGGCCGACTTGCCAGCTTAAATTAAGTTTGGGCAAGTTGTTAATTTTTTCAGCATGGAAAGCATGATATTTTTTAAGCCACTTACGGCGCGATAAAAAGTGCAGGCCTTGTACAATGTCGGGGAGCAAAGCGCCAAACACGGCGGCTAAGACGGTATTATTGTTGGCTATGGGAAAATTGGACAAATAAAGTAGAACAAAGCCTAGCATGGTTACGCTGTCTAAAATGGCGGCGCCTAAAAACCTGCGGCGCCTGAGCCAGGCGACTAAACTGCTATCGTTTAAATATTCATCGCCGTGCGGTATGGCATCTAAAATAAGGTGGGACAGTACCCCAGCGATAAAAGCTATAAAAGGATTGGGAATGTATTTGGCTAGAGTAAGTCCAGCAGCGGCGTGAATTGTTAGGTACATAAGGTTTAGAATTAATACTCTGTCGCCTTTATGTTAGCAAATAAAAAATGTTTTGGGCAACTGGTGGTCAACGCCACGAGTTCGCTTTCCTCCCCAAATGAAAAAAGACCTGTAAAAACAGGCTCTTTTCATCAAATTCCTATGGTAGCAGGGGTGGGGATCGAACCCACGGCCTAGGGCTTATGAGTCCCTCGCTCTAACCAACTGAGCTACCCTGCCTTAACAAATATTCTTTTAACATTAATCGTAAAGTTATTTTACCTTTGCTGGTTTTAAAATATCTTTCCCGACGCAGGGCATCGATTTTATCTAAAAAGGATTCATAGAATATTAATTGGAAAGGTAAACGCCCTGCCGTTGATATATTTCTGCCCTTATTATGGTCAGTAAATCTTTTCTTTAAATTACTGGTTAAACCAATATAAAACCTTCTATCTTTAAGGCTTAGTAATACGTAAACGTAATAAAAAGACTTTGTCATTGTATTTGATAACAGTGAACCACTATGGGTTCACTGCAAGCATCACTCTCCCTTATAAACACTTATGGCAGGCCTTATCATTAATGATTTGGCTTGCCAAGCATCCGAAGCTCTTAGAAAGAGCGAGTGGTGCTTGGTTGCGGGGGCGGGACTTGAACCCGCGATCTCCTGGTTATGAGCCAGGCGAGATGCCACTTCTCCACCCCGCGATATTAAACTAACTGCTTAAAGATAGCTTATTTGAATTTGTCTGACAAGCCATTAGCCATTGGCCACTAACTATTGACTATAAATTAGAAACTATTTTGGTGGGCATGGTGGGAGTCGAACCCACATGGATTTCTCCGTACGATTTTGAGTCGTATGCGTATACCAGTTCCGCCACATGCCCTAAAAACTAAAAGAACTGTATCTTTTTAAGCATACCTTATAATAATAAGACTTGATTGAATTGTCAAAGAGGCTGTGGGACATTATACTAATAAGGTGTTATGTCAAAAATTATTGCTTTAGTAAATCAAAAAGGTGGCGTAGGTAAAACAACAACAGCAGTTAACCTGGCGGCTTATTTTGCCCGGGCTGGCCGAAGAATTTTGTTAGTGGATATAGATCCGCAGGGTAATGCCTCGGCCGGCGTAGGCGCTAATAACGAAACGGAACAGCCCCATGTTTATCATGTTTTGCTAGAACCTAACAGTATTAAAGAAGTTATTCAAAAAACCAGTTATGAAAATTTATCTATTTTACCGGCTCAGGCCGATTTAGCTGGCGCGGCTGTAGAATTGGTTGGCGCCGAGAACAGGGAATACAAACTTAAAGAGGCTTTAGAAAAAGTGAGTGCTGATTATGATTATATTTTAATTGATTGCCCGCCTTCTTTGGGTTTATTAACAGTTAATGGTTTAACAGCTGCTCAGCAAGTTTTAATACCCATTCAGGCTGAATATTATGCTTTGGAAGGCTTGGGTCAGTTAATGAATACAATTAATTTGATTCAGGAACATTTAAACAACAGTTTGGATATTTTGGGCGCTTTGGTAACCATGTACGATTCTAGGAATCGTTTGGCTAATGCGGTGGTGCAGGAGTTAAAAAATCATTTTCCTAATAAATTATTTATGACTATGATACCGCGCAATGTGCGCCTGGCCGAAGCCCCTAGCTATGGCCAGCCTGTTATGGTGTACGACGCGGCTTCACGGGGCGCCGAAGCTTATCGGTTGCTAGCCGAGGAAGTTTTAAAAATATTAGAATCACAAACAACTTATGGCCAAACCATTTAAATTGGGTAAGGGATTAAATTCCTTAATACCGCAAAAAAAATCCGGTAGTACGAATTATTGGGGTAACGAAGCTACCCCTCAACCGCCAGAGGTGGCTGCCAGCGGTGGCGGTGGGGAGCGGGTACATTATTTAAATCCTAAAGAGATTGCGGCTAATTCACGCCAGCCTAGGCAAAATTTTAATGCCGAGGATTTGGCTGATTTAGTAGCTTCGGTAAAGACTCACGGTATTTTGCAGCCTTTGACAGTTAGTCAGTTGCCGAGCGGTAAATACGAGCTAATTGCTGGGGAGCGGCGTTTACGCGCCGCTGTAACAGCCGGTTTAAAACAAGTGCCAGCCATTTTAAGGCAGGTTAAAGATCAGGAAAGATTGGAGTTGGCTTTGGTGGAAAATATTCAACGCCAGAATTTAAATCCTTTGGAAGAAGCCGTGGCTTATAAACAATTGCAAGAAGAGTTCAGTTTAACGCAGGAACAAATTGCCCAGCGAGTTGGTAAATCGCGTCCGCAAATTGCCAATACTTTGCGTTTGTTAGATTTACCCGATAGCATCAAGCAGGCTTTAAGTGAGGGTAAAATAACTTTTGGTCACGCTAAAGTAATAATGAGTTTGGACACGCCCTTTGAACAGGAAAAGTTTTTTAGGTTAATAACTTTGGAAGGTTTGCCGGTTCGTTTGGCCGAAGCTAAGGTTCATAGTTTAAAAGCTAACAAAACAGCGGTTGTACCAACCACCTCGGTTCAATTAAAAGCTTGGCAACAACAATTGCAAAATATTTTAGGCACCAAGGTAAAAATTAGCGGTAGTTTAAACAAGGGTAAAATAATTTTGGAATTTTATTCCAGTGAGGATTTAATGGGTTTGGTGGAAAAAATTAAGAAAGCAGGGGAATAAAATCCTAAATCCTAAAATCTAAATCTTAAATAATTCCCAAAATTGAGTATTGGGGATTATTTAGAAATTAGGATTTAAAATTTGTGATTTATTAGGGCTTATTCTTTAGTTCGGGAAAAAATATTTAGGAAGTTGCGGCGTTTTTTCTTATAATAACTTTTAATATGATTTTTGGCCTGATTGGTTTTTATAAACTTTAGCCAATCTTCGCTGGGGCCACCACGATTTTTATCAACAATTATTTCTACCAAATCGCCACTTAATAATTTAGTTTCTAGAGGGGCAATTTTTTCGTTGATTCGGGCACCGGAGCAATGGTTACCAATATCGGAATGAATATGATAGGCAAAATCCACTGGCGTGGCTTCTTCGGGCAAATCTATAACATCGCCTTTGGGTGTAAAAACAAAAATACGGTTTTGAAAAATATCAATAGTTAAAGCTTTTAAGTATTGATCATTGTCGGTGATTTCTTTTTGCCAATCTAGTAGTTCTTTAATCCATTTTAATTGTTCGGGCGGAATGCTTAATTGGGCCTTGCTGGAATCTTTGAATTTCCAGTGGGCGGCAATACCATATTCAGCATTATCGTGCATTTGTTGATCGCGAATTTGAAATTCTACAATACGTCCTTGGTCGCAAAATACTGTGGTGTGCAAAGAACGGTAACCATTGGGTTTGGGTTGAGCAATATAATCTTTAATGCGACCGGTCATTGGTTTCCAGCGGCTGTGGACAGCCCCTAAGGCTTGGTAGCAAGCGGCTACATCAGGCACAATTACTCTTAGGGCTACTAGGTCGTAAACTTTGCTAATATCCATGTCTTTGCGCAGCAGTTTTTTATATAAACTGTAGTGATGTTTAACCCGGCCGTGTACGGAATTATAGGCAATGTTATTTTTTTCTAATAATTTAATAACTTCTTTAATTAAATCTTGGCTGTAGGAGATTTGGTCTTCCATTCTACTGGTAGAGGTTTTAACCACCCAGGCATATTCTTCTGGATAAACATATTTAAAAGCTAAGTCTTCTAATTGACCTTTTAGTTCACCAATACCCAAGCGATTGGCTATGGGAGCATAAATTTCTAAAGTTTCCCGAGCAATACGCTGTTGTTTTACTGGTGGCAGGGCCGAGAGAGTGGACAAATTATGCAGTCGGTCAGCCAGCTTAATAAGCACCACCCGCACGTCTTCGGCCATAGCTACGAACATTTTTCTTAAATTTTCCGCATAACGTTCCAACCCACGATATTTAAGTTTGCTTAATTTAGTAATACCTTTAACCAGTTTACCGACTTCGGGACCAAATTCTTTGGCAACTTCTTCCAAAGTTATGGGTGTATCTTCGGGCACGTCATGTAGCAGGCCGGCAATAACCGTGGATAAATCCAGGTTCATGTGAGCTAAAGTATAAGCTGTTTCTAAGGAGTGTTGGATGTAATCAGTACCATCTAACCTTTTTTGGCCGGCATGGGCCTTAACAGCGAAGTCATACGCCAATTCCAGCATAGTGGTATCGGCGTTAGGATTGTTTTTTAGGACTAATTGTTTAATATCTGAGAAAGTAGTCATAACATTTATGATAACACAGTACTATAACACTAACTAAGTTAAAAAGCAAGAGGTTGAATAATGGAAGATAGAAGGTAAAATTAGGAGTTAAAAAGTGTTTGTGGGGATTTATGTCCACCTGGACATAAATCCCCGCAGGGAAAATGGGAAATAAAAAACAGCGGCTATAAGTTTTAAGCCGCTGAGATAAAATATGTTAGTTAATTTTATTTTTTAGCTGAGCGATAGGTCATGGTGTTTAAGTTAAAATAATCGCCAGTATATACCAAGACAGTTAATTGAATTTCATTGGTGTTTAACAATCTAGCCTGTATCGGGGAGATTAACCTTTTTTTGTTAATGCCTTTGCCTTTATAAAGGTTAAGGCCGAAGTGTTCTGCCAGATTGATGGCTGTTTCATTGGTACCGACGTAGTAGGCAATACCTTTGGTTTTTTCAATGGTAAATTCGAAATTGGTATCGGTTTTTACGTATTCAAGATCTTCGGGTAGGCTGAACATACCGTTAGTACATCGCACCAATATAGTTAAAGGTTTTTTAGAATTTTTAACGTAAACATAGGCTACCAGTTGGTTGTCGAAATACCCCTGATGAATTGTTCCCGAACCGTCTTCGGCTTTAATTTCTTTGGCGCTGCCGTATTTATAGACGATTGAATCAATAGCGGCAGTGGATGGTATTTTGTTGCGGTTTTTCAAGAATAAAACCAGGTCGGTGCTTAATGATGGCCAATTTGCCTGCAGATAATTTTGTCTGTTGGTAACTGGTACGTTTTTTAAACTGTCTAGCACCGCTAATTTAGCCGGCGACCAGTTATTAACTGGTGTGATGTCATTAACGACATCAACTCCGTCATCATTACTACAACCAGAAAAGGAAATTATTGCGATTACTGTTAACAGATAAAAGAATAAATTTACCTTTTTCACTTTTTTCTCCTTGCCCGATTTAGTCCTCGGCGCCGGGGAATGTTGTGTTATTGATTTTTAAGTGTTTTAAACTTATTTGAATAGTAACCCCAAGGATGAATAATGACAGTATCCATTCCAGAATTTTTATCAGTAAACCCATTTGGTCTAGGCTGTTTATTAAAGGAAATTTAACAACGCCGTAAGTACCAATTAGGGTAAGGAATAAACTGCATGAGTAGAATAATATTCTGGCTGGTCCGGAAATTTTTGTTTTACGGTAGTATAAAAACAAAGTACTAAAAATTAAATACAAAGCTCCACCGCCGATGGAAACAAATTTGTTTTCATTGGCTAAGTGAGGACTTGTTATGGCCAAGATTAGACCTATGATTATTACCAAGAAAAAGAAAAATATTTCATAATTTTTCTTTTTAAGTTTTTTAGAATTTTCTATAACGACCATAAATGGAATGCCAGCATTGGTTAATTTAACTAAGTCTTCGGCTGAGCCATTAATAATAGAAATTTCCAGATCGCCGTTTTCTCGAGGATTACCGTGGCAGATTTTACCTACCGTTGCTGTAATTTCTGAACGGCGTTTAATTCCGCCGTCTTGTTTTTTAATTAATATTTTCATTTTGTCCTTCCTGTGTTTTTGTGATTTATAATTTATCTTGATTAGTTTATTAGGGGAAGCCATTAAACTTTGTTTTAAAAAACTGTTTAATTAAATAAATAGCCCAGCTGAGTCAAACTAGTTATAACCGGTTTGGTCAGTTAGCTATTCTTTTCCCCTTAATAAATCAACCAAGATAAATGTTTGTTAAAAAACTGGCTATTTATTACGACTTGGGCATAATAAATAACTATATATAATACACCTAAATGGGGGATTTGTCAATGGTTAGTTGAATAAACTTAGAATTTAAAAGATGAAATAAAACTATAAATCATTATGTCACTGCGAGCGAATCTGCCAAAGGCGGGTGAAACATGGCAGTCTAGATTGCCACGTCAGTCGTCCCCCGCGTACGCGCGAGACCTCTTCCTCGTAGTGACATATTCTTTTTGTCATCGCGAAAGACCCCGCGGCCGCGGGGGACTGAGGCGATCTGGATTGCTTCCTCCTTCGCAAGGCTGACAGGTTTGATTAAGTAAGTTGTTCATAAGATTTAGATTGCTTCGTCATTACATTCCTCGCAATGACAAGCGGACAAGTCATTTACGCTTGCAATGACATAGTTGATAAAGGCAGAAATAAAAAACCAACCCTTTGCTAGGCAAGGGGTTGGTTAAATAAAATTTGATTAATTATTCAGATTTCTTACTACGGCGTCTTTTTTTAGGCTTGCCTTGTTTTTCTTGTATCAGTTCCAAAGCCTTAGCTAAAGTAATTGTTTCAGCGGATTCGTTTTTGGGCAGGGTGGCATTGGTTTTGCCATCTGACACATAAGGGCCGTAGCGGCCGTTCATTACTTTAATGGTTTTACCGTCTTCGCTCTGGCCTAGTTCTTTAAGAGTTTCGGCGGTGCGACGGCTGGTTTTTTTATCTTGAGCCAAAAGTTCTAAAGCTTGTTCTAAAGTAACATTAAGAGGTGTTAAGCCATTGTTTAAACTTCTGGTGTCTATTCCGCATTTAATATAAGGACCGAATCGTCCGTTGGCGGCCCAAATGATTTCGTTATTTTTAGGATTAAGACCGATTTCTTTGGGTAAGCTTAATAATTCTAAAGCTTGTTCTAAAGTAACCGTGTCCGGCGACATATCTTTAAGCAAAGAAGCCATTTTGGGTTTAGGTAATAATTTGTCTTTGGCTTTATCGCCAGTTTTGGTCGGTGTTTCGCCCAATTGAACATAGGGGCCGAACCTGCCCACTTTAACATAAATAGTTTGTCCGTTATCAGGATGGGTGCCTAATTCTTTAGGGCCGTTGCCACCGGTTTGTAATAATTCTAAGGCTTTGTCCACTGTTAATTCGTCGGGCGTAATATCTATAGGCAGGCTAACGGTTTTATCTTGCCAGCGGATAAAGGGGCCATAACGGCCAATGCGCACTTCAATCGGTTGGTCGTCTTTTTGGCCAATGGTTACGCCGCTGGTTAAGCGGGGATCTATTTGATCTTTAACATGTTCTAAAATCGGTTGTAGTCCGGTTTGATTATTGCCAAAGTAAAAGTCGCGTAAGTAATCTTTATGGTCGCCTTGACCTAAAGCAATATTGTCCAATTTATCTTCCATCTGCGCGGTAAAATTGTAATCAATAAATTGGCTTAAATATTGATCTAATAAATTAGTAACAGCAAAGGCGGTAAAGGTCGGTACTAAGGCTGTGCCTTTTTTATTTACATATTCACGGCGCAGGATTGTTTCAATAATGGCGGCGTAAGTAGATGGTCGGCCAATACCGCGAGTTTCCATTTCTTTTACCAAAGCCGCTTCAGTTAAACGGTTGGGCGGTTGGGTAAGATGTTCTTTGGCTTGCATGGCCAAGGCTTTAACTGATTCGTTTTTGGTTAAGGGTGGCAGAACGGTTTCCAGTTCGGTTAAATCGGTTTCTGGGTCATCGGAACCTTCTATATAGGCTCGGCGGTAGCCATCAAAACTAAAAGTTTTTCCTTTGGCTGTAAAAATCGCCTGACTAACAGTTACTTTAACGGTTAAGCGTACACCTTGACTGGAAGCCATTTGCGAAGCCACAGTTCTTTTCCAAATTAGTTCGTAAAGTTTAAAAGCGTCTTCGTCGACTTGTTGTTTAACTAGAGTTAAAGGTTGGAAAGTTGAACCAGCTGGTCGAATGGCTTCGTGAGCTTCTTGAGCGTTTTTGCTAGTGGTTTGGTATTGTCTGACTTGCGGGCTTAAATATTTATCGCCGTATTGTTCTTTAATCCATTGCCGGGCGGCGGTTAAAGCTTGTTGAGACAGCAAGGTGGAATCGGTACGCATGTAGGTAATGTAACCTTGTTCATATAAACTTTGGGCTAATTGCATGGTGCGCCTGGCCGAGTATCTTAATTTGCGGTTTGCTTCTTGTTGTAAGGTACTGGTGGTAAAAGGTGGCCAAGGGTTTTCGTTAAACGGTTTACTGTCGACTTGGCTAATAGTACCGGTTTGGTTTTGTAAATCTTGAATTAATTTTTCCGTTTCAGTTTGTTTTAACCAAACAGCTAGCTTATTTTTAAGTTGTCCAGTGTCGGCGTTAAAATCTTTGCCGCTGGCTACTGGTTGGTTATTAAATTCGGTTAGTTGGGCTTGGAATTGTCCGCCTTTAGCCATAAAGTCAGCCGCAATATCCCAAAATTGACTGGATTTAAATTTAAGGCGTAATTTTTCTCGTTCCACAATAAGTTTAACCGCTACACTTTGCACTCGGCCGGCTGATAAACCGGGTTTTATTTTGCGCCACAGAATCGGCGAGACACTATAGCCATATAATCTGTCCAGCAAACGCCTAGCTTCTTGGGCTTTGACTAAATTATCATTAATTTGCCGAGGTTTTTGTAAAGCGGCAGTAATAGCTTCTTGAGTGATTTCGTGAAAAACAATTCTTTTGGTTTGCTTAGGTTTTAAAGCCAAAACTTCAGCTAAATGCCAGGCAATGGCTTCACCTTCGCGGTCTTCGTCTGTTGCCAAATAAACTATATCGATTTTTTTGATTTGACTTTTTAAGGCCGTGACATTTTTTTTGGCTCCTGGTGAAATAATATAATCGGGTGAGAAGTTGTTTTCCAAATCAATACCCAATTTGGATTTAGGTAAATCACGAATATGCCCGTAGGACGACACCACTTGGTAAGAGGAATCTAAAAATTTGCCAATGGTTCTGGCTTTGGTAGGAGATTCAACGATAACTAAGTTATTAGCCACAAAAATATAAATAAATTATCAAACCTAATCATTTCTAACAGATACTACAGCTTTATCCACTTGTCAAACTGGTTCATTAAGATTTTAGTATAAACGCGAGAAATTTTCGCCGTCCAAGGATTTAATATAACCTTTTATTTCCAAGACGGATAAGTTGGCTAAAACTTGACTGGCTGATTGGCCGGTTAGTTCCATAATTTGTTTTAAAGGCAGACTTTGCAAAGGTAAATCTTTTAAAAATTTTTCTTCGTCTAAAGTTAGAGATTCGGTTGGTTGATGGTCACTGGCCACCAAATTAAAAATTTCCAGAAGGTCTTTGGTTGAACAAATAGTTTTAGCACCTTGTTTAATAAGCTCCAAGCAGCCTTGGGATAAGGCAGAATAAATACTACCGGGTACGGCGGCGATTTCCCGATTGTAATCCAGCCCCAAACGAGCAGTAATTAAAGAACCAGAATTGGCCGCGGCTTCAGTTATTAAAATGGCTTGGCTAAGTCCGGCAATCAGACGGTTACGCAAAGGGAAATGTTGTTTTAGCGAAGGTGTGCCCGGTGGATATTCGCTAAGCAGTAGTCCACTGCAGTCTATTATTTTTTGGGCCAGGTGATAATTGATTTTGGGATAAATATCATCCAAGCCACCGGCCAGTACAGCAGCTGCTGAGCCGTTTTGTTTTAGACAAGCTAAGTGGGCAATGGCATCAATACCATAAGCCAAACCAGAAACAATGGTTAAACCGGCTCGAGCCGCAGCTGAAGCTAATTCTTCGGTTAATCTTTGTCCGTAAGCGGTGGGGCGCCGGCTGCCAACAATTGCCAAACAACGTTTACTTAAAATGGTAATATCGCCTTGGTAGTAAATAACAGTCGGCGGGGAACAAATTTGTTTAAGTAAGTCGGGGTAAGCTTTATCTAGCGGCGTGCAAAAATCTATATTAAGTTGTTGCAATTTAGCTTTAAGGGCACTAGGTTCGGTTGATTGGCGATAAGTTAAAAAGTCGGCTATTAATTTTTCTTCCCAGCCTAATTTATTAAAAGCGCTGGTTGAGCCGTGCCAGGCTTTGGTTAAACTGCCGAATTTTTTTGTTAGCTGGTTTATTTTAGTTGGTCCAACTTTATAAAACCAAGACCAGGCCAGATAGTACAAGCGCTCTTCTGTTAAATTAGTCATAAATTCCTCCTAAATTTAGACTGCTTATATTAGTGATTATAAATAAATAACTGGTTTATGGGCAAGTTATTTATTTAGTTAAGCCAGGTTGATTTTTTAATTTGTCGCAGACTTTCTTTAAGCCAGGGAAGCCAAGCGCCGGCGGCTAAAGGATGATGAGCTTGCCAACCAGTTTCTGTTTGGCGCCAGCTGGGGTCGAAATTTTTTAATCGTTGGTTAATTTCTGGCGAGGGTTTTTCTAACCAACGCAAAATAAATTGACCAAAGTGGGAACCGCTTTGACAAGAGACTTCTCGCAGTCTGGCTTGTTCGGCTAAAAGTTTTATTTCTAGCAGGGTTAGTAAATTTTTAAGTAATTGATCTGGTTGGTCGTTATTTAAAGGTCGACCTAATAAAGTAGTTGCTTCGTTTAGTAATTCGTTTGGTTGGCGAACAGCGGCTAATTTTTGATACAGGTTTAGCCTGGCACTTTGGCTTAGGTTTAATTGTGGGCTAAGTCTGGCCTCCAAAGGTAAACGCAACATAACTTCGGGTATAGTGGGAGAAGGTTGGTTATTTTTTATTTCAGCCACCGCTTGTTGGAGAAGCTGGCCGTAAAGATGCAGGCCAACCGCCGATACATTGCCATGTTGTTCTTTGCCTAAAATAGCACCAGCGCCTCGCAATTCAATATCTTTTAAAGCCAAGCTTAAGCCACTACCTAAACTTTCTGCTTCTAGTAAACTGTTTAGCCGGTTGGTGGCCTGGCTGGTTGGTTTGGGGCCAATTAAAAAATAAGCATAGGCTTGGGTGGAACTGCGGCCAACGCGACCACGCAATTGGTATAAATCAGCCAAACCAAACCGGTCAGCTTTTTCTACCAGTAAAGTATTAACGTTAGGAAAATCCAATCCGTGTTCTATCATGGCTGTGGCCAAGAGTAAGCTTAATTGTCCTTGGTCAAACCGGTGCATGGTGTCAGCGACATTTTTAGGTGACATTTGGCCGTGGATGACCCCTAGGGTTAAATGAGGTAGTAGTTTTTTTAATTTATTTTGGACGGCTGGCAAATCCTTAATGCGGTTGACTAAATAAAAAACTTGTCCCCCACGATTAATTTCTAAAGTAATAGCTTGTTTAATAAGTTGGTTACTTTCAGGTTGGACCAAAGTTTTTATGGATAAGCGGTTGCTAGGTGGAGTATTAATAAGGGATAAATCTCGAATGTTAGCTAAGGCTAAATTTAAAGTTCTGGGTATAGGTGTGGCGGACAAGGAGATAACATGTAAGTCGGGCCGGATTTTTTTAAGCTGGTCTTTTTGTTTAACGCCGAATCGTTGCTCTTCATCAATTACTAATAAGCCTAATTTTTTAAAGATTACATCATTGGATAATAAAGCGTGCGTACCTATAGCAATGTCAATTTTTTGATTGGTTAAATTTTGTTTAATCTGTTTAATAGTTGCTGAGCCTTGAGCTCTGGTCAGTAGGCCTAAAGTTATAGGAAATTTTTTTAACCTTTGACTAAAAGTGTCAAAATGTTGTTGAGCTAGAATAGTCGTCGGGGCCAGTAGGGCCACTTGGTAACCGTTCAGAATTGCTTTTAAACTGGCTCGGACAGCTAGTTCAGTTTTACCAAAACCAACGTCGCCACAAATTAGCCGATCCATGGGTTTATTTTGTTCTAAATCAGCTGTAATATCCTGCCAGGTTTTTAATTGGTCGGCGGTCAGCGGCCAGGGGAAAGAAGCAGCTAGTACTTCTTCTTCGGGAAATTGTTGCCAAGCTTTAGTTTGACTTTGTTGGCGCTGGGCATAGAGTTGTAAAAGTTCACTAGCTAAAGCCATAGCTTCAGCTTTTACTTTTTTGGTTATTTGCCACCAACTGGCGCTACTAAGACGTTGTAGTTTAGGGTGGGGATTGCCCAAATAACGCGATAAACGGTCGGTATGTTCAATGGGTACATAAAGTTTATCATCATCGGCATAGCTTAAGGCAAAGTATTCTCGGGTTAGGCCGTCAACTGTTTGTTCATTTAATCCCTCAAAGCGTCCAATGCCATGGTCAATATGAACGAGATAATCACCAGCGGAAATTTTTTCATAAGATTTAAGGCCGGTTGTTTTTTGTCTTTGACTTAGGCCGATGATTTCTCGGTCGGTTAAAAAAATAGTTTGTTTAATCAAATCTTTAAAACCAGTTAGCTCATTTATTAAATCAGCTGGTGCTTCGATTAATTCAACTTTGTTTAAATAGTCTTGGAGGTGGTATTTTAGGTCGATTGGTTCGGCAGTTATTATTTTTATAGTTTGGCCTTGAGCCAATTGATTTTGCAAATAAGAGTAAAATAAATCCCATTGTTTGCCAAAACGAGGCAAGTTGGTAAAGCTGGGAGAAGGTTGTAGGGGATCACAGTTAAGACGTTTAATTCTAGACCAGTCTAAATTTATTGGCGCCGCTATTAGTTGGCTGGTTGGTTTAAGAAAGTTTTTTATTGTGCAGTTAGGATCGGCAGTCAGTCTTAGGGGCGCTAGAGTAATAGCGCTTATTTGTTTAAGAGGGCTTTCGGTTTCCAAATTAAATTGTTGAATGTTTTCGATGGTATTGTTGTTCCAAGATATAAGCCAACTAGTTGCTTGATCAGTTATCTGCAACAGACCGCCTTTTTTTACAAACCAACCGCCTTGGTCCACTAAGGGTCCAGGTTGATAACCGACCGATTGCAAATGATTTAGGACAGCTAGGGGTTTTATAATTTGGCCTACTTTCAGAATAATTTGGCCTTTAGATAAACTAGTAGCATTAGGTAAACTTAAGTTTAGGTATTCAGCTGGCAGAGTTAAAATATTAGCTTGTGGGTGTTGGTTGGTTGCCAGCCAATCAATAAAGTTTTCTGGCCAATTAAATAGTTTGATTGGCTGTTGATTAAGTTTGATAAAAAATTTTAATAAGGCTTGGGCGACTGGTTGTAATTTGGCGTTGGTTAAGTACCACAAAACACCGTTATTAAGAGCGGTGGGGGGGAGATTGGCGATAAAATAAGCCTGGGCCGACAGGTTGTTAGGCAGGTTATTTTTAAGCATGAATAATAGGTTTTTGTTTGACTAATTTGTTTGTTATACTGTTGACAGTAGCTTAATCTTGTGATAAGATTTTGCCTACTAATATATTTTGTGTGTTTTGGTCTACTTGTCAGTGATGCCTCTTGTGACCCCTCCTTAATGAGAGACATCTGCAAAGTTAGGCTGAACCAGTTTTCTGGATCGTTTAACGCTGATAAGTAGACTTAAGCACAAAAATTATAAACCAGTTTATAAGCCAACCTTTTTATAGGGTTGGTATTTTTAATTTTTTTAAAGAAGGATAGTAAAATTATTTGTTGATTGTTCTAGTTTGTGAAGTTGGTTGGCTGGTGGCCAAACTTTGTTCCAAAAGAGCCACAGCTAGAGTAATCGTTTTTTTTACTATTTTTTGTTCGGTTGTTGAAAATTTTTGTAAAACAAAAGATTCAGTAGGTATATTTTGATCTGATCGGCCTAAACCTAAACGGAACCGCCAATCAATTATTTTATCTAAAGCCTTAAAGATGCTTTGGACGCCATTGTGTCCGGCGGCACTGGCTTGATAGGATAACCGAATACTACCTAAGGGTAAGTCTAAATCATCATGTAATAACCAGATATTATTTTTTTTGATTTTAAAATAATCTGTTACCAGTTTAACGCTTAAACCAGATTGATTCATAAACGTTAGAGGTTTAAGTAGACGAATGGTTTGGCTAGCCAGTTTAAAAGAGGCTAATTCTCCAGAAAATTTATTTTGTTTAAGCCAGGTAGCTTGTTGTTTTTTAGCTAAGGCGTCCAAGACTAACCACCCGAAATTATGTCTAGTTAATTTATAAGCTGAGCCGGGATTGCCTAGGCCGACCAGTAGTAGCGAATTGTCTGGTGTGGGACGACTCATAAATTAAGTATTAGTTTGGCGTACACCCTGCAAGCGAACTTTAATAGGCGTGCCAGTAAAATCAAACAGACGCCTAAGTTTACTTTCCACCCAGTTGCCCAAAGCTTGAGGCAGTCGTTCTCTGGTTTTTACTGCTAAAACAAAACGTGGTGGTACCGTACTGGTTTGGGTGAAACTTTTTAGAGTTAAGTTACGAGTTGGTTCAGTTTTTTTCAAAAAAGCAAAAAACTTTTTTAATTCCGTTTCGGTCAACTGTCTTTCGGCGTTTTGTCTGACTTGGAGTAGTGTGGGAATGACGTTTTTTAGTCCTTGGTGGCTGTGCGCCGACACCCACAGTAGTGGACTGAAGGAAATAAAGGGAAAATAGTGACTTAAGTTTTTACTTACTAATTTTCTATCTTCTTGGTCCTTGATTAAATCGGATTTATTTAATAGTACAACAATCGGTAAGCCGCTATTTTTTATTTCGCCAGCTAATCTTTGATCTTGCCAGGTGGCTGGCTCGTTTCCATCTAGAACTAGCAGTAAGCCATCACTATCAGTGAAGCTGTGTTTAGTTTGTTTGACACTTTGTTTTTCTAAATGGGGAGCCGCTTGAAGCTGACGCCTAACACCGGCAGTATCTCTTAATTCTAAAAGTTTGCCTTGCCAATTAAACCAATCAGTTTGTCGATCTCGCGTGGTATGGGGTGTTTCCAACACTAAACTTCTTTCTTGTCTAAGAAGCTTATTAAATAAGGAGGATTTACCGACATTAGTTTTACCAATTAAAGTAAAACAATAACTGGCTTTGGGCAGATGGCTTTCTTTTAAGTGTTTGTAGATTAAATCCAATAAATCACCCAGGCCGACGCCGGTTTTAGCTGAGACCATTATTTTTTCTTTAAAACCTAGATGAATATTGGCCGCTTGATTACGCCAAGCCTGACCATCTATTTTATTAATCGCCAGGATGACTGGTTTTTTTAAACGATAAAGCCATTTGGCTAGGTTTATTTCTAAGTCACTTAATCCAGTTTGTCCATCAATAACCATTACCACCACATCAACTTCTTTAATTAGTTTATGAGTTGGTGAATCCTTTGTTTGTTTGATAAAATTCGCTGAGCAGCCAGCGCTGTCAGCAATAAAAAAACTTTTATCTCGCCAATTAGCCAAACCCAAATTATTGTCTCGGGTGGTATCTTTTTCAGCTGAGACCAGAGATTGTCCTTGGCTAGATAGACGATTCAATAAAGTGGATTTACCGACATTAGTTCGGCCGATTAATAATACTTGTGGTCTGACTGGTCTAGACATAAAATTTTAGTTAGGTGCTCGATCACGTCCTAAAATAAGACGAAAATCCGCCTGTTCGGAATTAGTAGTTACTGGTTCTAAAGTTACGGCGTTTAGACCGAAAAATGATTCCAGTAGTTGGCGACTGTCTGGTTTTTGTCCACCACTGTAATCATACAATATCGTGCGGGGGAAATCACGGCGATTAGCATTGCCAAAGATTATATTGGTTAGGCCTTTATTTTTTAAGGTTTGGGTAACTGATTCAGCTAGACCAGGTATGGTGGTGCCATTTTCAATGATTAAGTAGGGGTTTTCGGCCAATGGGCCGGAATTAGCCAGTAAATCAGCGGCTAATTTTTTAATATCAGAATAGTCAGCTGTTTTAGGTAGGAGTAAATAAGCTCCGTCACCGCCGGTAGCTTCTTTAAGCAGGCCGCCGGGTGAAGTGTCGATTATTCGATGTCGGATATTTTGGGTTTTTAGGCCGCTTAATAAATTAGCTAGCCGAACTGTTTCTTGGGCGGTAATATCGGTTAGTAGTCCTTGGGAAATATCTTGATAAAGATGGAGAATTTTACGCGGATTAAATAATGTTTTAGCAGATAATAATTGATCTTTTAGAGCTAGTAGAACTTGTTGTTGACGTTTAGCTCGTGAAAAATCAGAGCCTTGTTGATTACTACCATGCCTAGAGCGAACATATTGTAAAGTTTTTTCGCCAGATAAAGTTTGTTGACCGGTTTCAAAATTAACAACAGTAAAACTATAGTTTGGCCCTGGATACTGACTATCGGTGAAGCTTTGTTCTATATTAATTGGCAAACCACCTAAATCATCCACCAAAGAAACGAAACTAGAAAAATCTAAGCGGACATAATAATGAATTGGTTGGTCTAAAAGTTGGCTAATAGTTTCTTTAGCTAATAAGGGGCCCAAACCATTGCCTTTTAATTCACCAAAAGCGTTGGCATTGTTTATTTTACGGGCACCAAAACCGGGTATATTAACTACTAAGTCTCGTGGCAAAGACAACAAACCAACATTTTTATGCTTGGTGTCTAAGCTGGCTAGCATAATTGTATCGGTTAAATACGGTCCGTCATGTCCTGGACCACCTTGGCCGAGCAGCAAAAAATTTATCCGGCCGTCGTTTTCACCGAGCAAGGCTTTGTCTTCACTACTAGTTAAACGTTTAACGTTTTCCCATAATGAATAATTATTCCAATCAATAAAAGTTGCTTGAACATGAGGTTGTCTGGCTAGCCAAATTACCGTTAGACTTAGCAGAATAAAAACCCCATACAAAAAAAATTTCCCCCGAGCGGCTGGTGGTTCATGATAACTGATTGAGTTAGTTGGTAAGTCTTTAAATTCCGCCATAAGTATCTTTACAGTTAGTAAAAAAAATGGTAGCATTAGCTATGTTTCTGTGTCAATTATAATAGTGGTCGTAAAGTGAAGAGTTAAGGACGCATAGCTCAGTTGGTTAGAGCGTTGCATTCACATTGCAAAGGTCCCTGGTTCGAATCCAGGTGCGTCCACCATAATTTAGAATTAAGAATAGAGAATTAAGAATTTAGTGTTTATAAGTTTAGTCTTGATTCATTATTCGTAATTCGTAATTCTATTAAACTATGTCTAATTATTGGAAAGAGACTGGACAATTTTTAAGCGAAGTAATTAAAGTCGGTTTGATATCATTGGCGATTATTTTGCCAGTTCGTTATTTTTTAGTGCAACCTTTTTATGTTAAAGGTGAATCAATGGAGCCGACTTATTTGAATAGTGATTATTTATTGATTGATGAAATAAGTTTTCGCTTTAGAGAAGTGAAACGCGGTGAAGTAGTAGTATTGAGATATCCTAGAAATGAAAGGGAATTTTTTATAAAAAGAATAATTGGTTTGCCTCATGACCGGGTGGTTATTAAAGAAGGGGCTGTTTGGTTGGCAATAAATGGACAGTCATTGGAAAAAATAACGGAAGATTATTTGCCAACGGGTGTAATTACTCAAGGTGATCAGGATATTACTTTGCAAATTGATCAGTATTATGTTTTGGGGGATAACCGAGGTGCTAGTTTGGACTCCCGGAGTTTTGGGCCGATTATTAAAAGGGAGATAGTTGGCCGTAGTTGGCTAAGAGCTTGGCCATTTGATCGGTTAGCTATTTTTAATCTATCGGTAATCAATTAAGAGCCTATGATGTTTAACAATAAAAATTCTAATAAAAAAACTAGTCGTTCAGAAAAGGAGGCTTTGGCTTTGGCGGCTAAGTCTGGTGTGAAGCAGAAAAGAATTTCTACTCCTCAGTTAGTTAGAGGGATGCATGATATTATGCCAACTGATTGGTTGTGGTGGAATTATATTAATGAGCAGATAGTTAAGCAGGCTGATATTTATGGTTATAGTCGTTTGGAAACGCCAATTTTAGAAAAGACTTCTTTGTTTACTCGAGCAATTGGTACGGCCACGGATATTGTCGAGAAAGAAATGTATTCTTTTGTAGACCAGTCAGGTGATCATTTAACCTTACGGCCGGAATACACGGCAGGTTTAGCTAGGGCTTATATAGAGCATGGTATGTTAGCTTGGCCTCAGCCAGTTAAAGTATATTCTTTAGGGCCAATTTTTAGGCATGAACGTCCGCAAGCTGGTCGGTATAGAAGCTTTTGGCAGATTGACTATGAAATATTAGGTGACCCTTCGGCCATGGCCGACAGTCAGATAATTTTAACAGCTTTGTCTTTGTGTCAAAGCTTGAGTTTGCCGGTAACGGTTCAAATAAATAGTGTTGGTTGTCCGGATTGTCGAGTGGATTATCGCCAGGCTTTGCAGGATTATTATCGAACTAAAAAATCAGATTTATGCGAGGATTGTAAAAAAAGATTGCAACGTAATCCTTTACGTTTGTTGGATTGTAAAGAACCAGCTTGTCGAGATTTGACCAAAAACGCTCCTCAGTTGGTAGATTCGTTATGTCAAAATTGCCGCCAGCATTTTGTGACTGTTTTGGAATACTTGGATGGCGTGGAATTGACTTATCAATTGAATCCTTATTTGGTGCGAGGTTTGGATTATTATACTAGAACGGTTTTTGAAATTTGGAGTCAAGATGATGAAGGAGGTCAAACCGCTTTGGCGGCGGGTGGTCGTTATGATAATTTAATAGCTGAATTAGGTGGGCAAGAAACAGCAGCCGTCGGTTTTGCTGCAGGTGTGGATCGTTTAGTTAATGAAATGAAACAACGTCAAGTAGACTTACCAGCTCCTAATAATCCGGATGTGTTTTTGGCTTGTTTAGGTAATGAAGCTAAAAAATTAGCTTTGAAACTATTTGAAGATTTAAAAAATCAGGGTGTGAGGGTTGGAGAAAATTTTGCTAAGGATGGTTTAAAGGCTCAATTGGAGAGTGCTAATCGTTTAGGTGTTAAGTATACTTTGGTTTTAGGTCAAAAAGAAATGATGGATGGTACGGTAATTGTGAGAGATATGGAAAACGGAATTCAGGAAACGGTTGATCTTAAAAAAATAGTCAATGAAGTAAAGAAGCGTTTAGTGGCTTATCGGACTGAAGTTTCTTTGGCTCAAGATGTTTTGGGTAAATAAAATAAATAATTGATAAATCATTTAGTTCTTTTGGATTAGGTTTTGGGAGAGTTTTTTGCCTTGACTTAGGGCAAAAAAATCGGTACAATTAGGGTGCTTTCAAATTGAAAGCTTTAAAGATTAGTACCTTATTTTAAAAAGGAGGTGACGCAAAGTGATAGAAGTGAAAAGAAAAGATGGAGAATCGGTCGAAGGACTGATTCGTCGTTTTTCTAAAAAAGTCCAGCAATCAGGCATTATACTGCGTACTAAAAAGCGCCAACGTTTTGAGCCGACGAAAAGTAAAGGGGAGCAAAGGGTGGATGCTGTTCGTCGTCAGAAAATTAGGGGACGTAAGGAGTATTTGCGCAAAACTGGTCAATTAACGGAAGAAGATTTGCGCAGTCGTAACCCTAAGATTAAAGCTCTTATTAAAAGAACCTTACGTTAATTAATATGTCTAATCAGACAATTAGTGAGCGCTTAGTCGAAGATATAAAAAAAGCGGCCCGGGGGCATTCGGAAGACCTTCAAGTCTTGCGAATGCTTAAGGCCGCTTTGGCTAATGAAGTAATTTCTTTAAGAGCACAAAATAAGGAGTTAACTGAAGCTAATAGTATGCAAATTATTCGGCGGGAAAGTAAAAGACGTAAAGAAGCGGCCCAGCTTTACAAGGAGGCTGGTCGAGTTGATTTAGCCAATAAAGAATTAGCCGAAGATAAAGTTCTGGTTACTTACTTGCCGCCGGCCCCGGCCTTGGAGGATATTAAAAAACAAATTATTAAATTGAAAAATGAGTTAGCTTTGTCTCAAGATAAGGATCGCGGTAAATTAACCAAAGCTGTTTTGGATTATTATCAAGGTTCGGTGGATGGTGGAACTGTCAGCGCTTTAGTGGTTGAAAGTTTAAAGAATTAAATTTTTATAAAATTATTAGCCATTATTAAAAAATGACGTTTTACAAACCAAATTTTTTTATTATTTCAGTCAAAAAAATTTTGACTAAATCAACCGGTTGGTTGGTTGGTTTGTCTGCTTTTATTTTTAGTTATTATGTCGTTTACGCCCAAGAGTTCGGTTTAGATAATTTAGAGCAAGGTAATGTTAATTTAGGTAATCAGCCGTTAATTGAAACGGTGGCTAATATTATAAATATATTTTTAGGTGTTTTGGGTATTATAGCCGTTGTTTTAATTATTTATGCCGGCTATATTTGGTTGACTTCGCAAGGTAATGAAGAAAAAATTACTCAAGCAAAAAAAATATTATCTTCAGCTGTTATTGGTTTGGTAATTATTTTGGCTTCTTTTGGTATAGCGACTTTTATTTTTAATCGTTTAACAGGTGCGATAAATAATAATGGTGATGGTGGTCCAGGTGACAGTAGTTTGTGTCCTGATGGTAGCCTACCCCCTTGTTTACCAACAGCTGGGGCACAGTACTTGCAAACAAAAAGAACTTACCCTGGGGGTACTGGTGTAAGTTTGTGTAGCAATGTTCAGGTGGAGTTTAATCAATCAGTTAAACGTGATCAGGTAAATGTTAATAGTTTTAAAATAGTTAAAATATCGGACGGGGAGGCTTTTAGTGGTGGCCAATTTTTTCCAAGCAGTGACGCGGCAATTATTTCTTATCGTCATTTAGGTCAAGATTTTTCACCCAATACACAATATGAGGTTAGTTTGCAGGGTGGTAGCGCTGGTATAGTAAGCGTTAATAGCTTACGGTTTAAACTTGATCCGGGTAAAACTTGGCAATTTACTACTGGTACACAGTCTGACAGCCAATTGCCTAAAGTGGTTACTACCGAACCTGCTGAAAATAAGACTGAAGTTTGTCGGGAAACACCTATTCAAATTGCGTTTAATGAACCAATGGACGCTGCTAGTTTTTACGGCAATGTTATATTAAGAGAAAAAGACAATCCAACTTCAGTTATGCAATTAAGTCAGCCCTCTTTTGGTAATAATTTCCAGATTGTTACTTTTTATGCTCAGACTAGTGGTGGACAGAGATTAAGTTTATCGGCCAGTACTCAGTATGAGGTAATTCTGAAAAGCGGACCAGAAGGGATAACAGATACTTGTGGTAATCCTTTAGATGGTAATAGTAACGGCCAAGCAGATGGCAGTGGTGATGATTATATTTGGCAGTTTACTACAGGTTTAACTTTACAGTGTAGTCCGATATTAAGTTCGGTTGAGCCGTCAGCGACTAATTACGGACAAACTGTGACTCTGGCTGGTGAGAATTTATTTTTAGATGGGGAAGTCGACTTTAATGGTTTGCTGTCAGGTAATAATAGTTTTGATAATTTAGAGAATATTTTATGTTGGAATGGACAATCTCATTATCCAGTAGGCCATAGTTTACGGGTTGCTTGTGTTGACGGACAGGTTAAGGTGCGTTTGCCTGTGGGTACAGATACTGGTCCGGCTTATGATCAGGACGGTTTAACAGCTAAAGGTGGTCGAGTTAGTCTAAGGGTTGGCTTCAGCAAATCTAATGAATTATCTTTTAAATCTTTAAGTCCTTATTTAGATAAGGTGTCGCCTAATCAGGGGGCGTCTGATCAATTTATTAGTTTGCAAGGATATAATTTTGGTGATCAACCAGGTGTAGTTAAATTTTGGTCGGGCAGTAATTCTTGGATAGCTGAGGCGCCCGGTCAGTGTAGTAATTGGTGGCAAGAGACGGATATTACCGTAAAAGTTCCTCAAGGTTTGCCACTGGGTGATTACATGTTGCAATTAACAACTGCCTCAACTGGTACTAATAGTTCTAATAAGCCTAGCAACTTAGAAAATTTTACAGTTAATAATAATCCGGTTGGACCAGGTATTTGTTCTTTAGCTCCTAATCAAGTTGCGATAGAGGAGTTGCCGCTGGCGGTTAAGGTGACAGGTGAACGTTTTGGTAATCAGTCCATAGGTAATAAATTATCATTTAGTGATTTTTTGGCGAATAAGTTTAGTCCAGAATTTTATTGGCAAGATGATGAAATTTATACTCAGACGCCAGTTTTAGGAGCTCTTAATGCTTTAGCAGCTGGTCGTCATCAGGTTTGTGTTACTTCTAACGGATTAAAATCAAATTGTAAGATTTTGCAGGTTTCGGGTGCCGGACAAACAGTGGTTAAACAACCTAAAGTTGTGGAATATACTGCCTGTTTATCTGGTACGCAGAGTCCTAGTCCGGCTTTGAATGATTTAAGCTGCAACAATACTTTGGTGTCGGTTCGTTTTACCGAAAGTATGTTAGCAAGTAGTCTGACGGTCGCTAATATAAAATTACGAGTCTGTGGCCAGGCTGATATATTTAATCAATCAGATTGTCAAACGGAAATTAATTGGGAAACTATTGAAATACTGCCTAGTAGTCAAAGCGGTGCTGAGGGTTTTACAGCCAAATCGGTAGCTAATTTACAGCCTGGTTATTGGTATCAGGCAACTATTAAGCAGTCGGTAGTCAGCTTAGTTGGATTAAATTTGGCTGAGGATTATGTATGGCAATGGCGGGTTAAACCAACTGGCAGTTGTAGTTTAGATAAAGTTTTGGTGTCACCCAGCCAGGCTAAAATTTCTAGTTTGACGACTCCTAATAATACCAAAGATTTTATTGGTCAGGCAGTGGCAAGTAACTGTAATATTTTGTCGCCTAGTGGTTATAGTTGGCAATGGTCTAGCGATAATACTACTAAAGCTACAGTAACTCCCTTATCTAATAGTTTTAAATCTCGAGCGACGGCTAAAGATTGGACGGCGGTTGATCAGCCAGTTATGATTAAGGCTAAAATTTCTAGCGAGAATAAGGAAAACCAAAGTAGATTATATATAACAGATAAAGATATAGACGTAGGAAGCGATCCAGATAGTACGGTTTTACGTTTAATAAAAGTGGAGCCCTTAGGTTCGGCGCAAAATGTTTGTCGTAATGCTGTGGTGGTGGCGACTTTTAACCGTCCACCTTTAGCCAATGAAGTTAAGGCTAGTGATTTAGTATTAAAAACGGGTTGTAATGAAGATGCTTGTCCGGAGATTATAGAAACTATACTAGGTACTACTAGTTTACGAGGTAGTCGTTTGATTTTTACGCCTAAAAACAATTTATTGCCACCCAATAGCAGTCATAGTAGTTATCAAGTCTTTTTGCCGTCTGGTCGGTTTGATTGTGGCACAGTTAATAATTGTCAGTGGAATTTTAGAGTTGGGCAGGAAGTTTGTCAGGTTGATAAAGTTTTTATTGATCCAGCAGATCATGTTTATAATAAACCTGGTCAGGGTCAAGAATTTTATGCCCAAGCCCGGGATAAAGAGGATGTAGCCGTTAATGCTTCTTACAAATGGACCAAGAGTGATGCGGCTGGGGTGGTTAGCTTATCAGGTTTAGTATCTGAGCAATCTGTAGTGGCTGTATCTGGTAATAAAAATGGTCGGGCGGCCTTACAAGTAATTGCTGATGCTTCAAATCAATTAGCTGGTCAGGCCAGCACTTCAGCTTTGTTGGAGGTTTATTTATGTGAAGTACCTTGGCAATCTGATGATAATAAGTATAATTTTCGTTTGCGCTATTGTCGATCCGTGACAGTGAACGATTCTAGTGCTGGTTTACCAGAGTTAATCAAAGCCGGTCCCTTGCCGGGTCAAGGCGATTTATTAAATGAATATTTATTGCGGATAGATGGTAGTGAGGATGTTATTGGTTTAAGAGTTTATAGCAATAATAATCAGTTAAATCCGATGGATTGGTATAATAACCGTTCAGATATTATTAAAGCCAACCCTAAATTAATTGGTAATTTGGATGATTATTCGGCTATTCAGGATGGTAATAGCGTTTACGTTGGAGCGGTTAATTTAACTGCTGGGAAAGCCTATTCTAATATTTATGTGTTGTCTTATAATAAATCAGCTGGACAATCAATGACTCAAATATTCAATGAGTTAATAAATAATTGGCAATTTAATATTAATTTATCTTCAACTGATTCAATAAGTAAATTGAAGCGTGATTATCAAAGGTTAACCGATTTAAGAACTATAAGAACCGCTTTGGAAGATTATTATCAAGCCAAAGGTTCGTATCCAGTTTTATCAGCGGGAACTTATTTAACTGGGCGGACAGTCAGTGCGTGGCCGTCTTGGCAATCGGAGTTAGGCAATGTTTTAGGTGCTGGTTTGCCAGTGGACCCAAAAAATAAATTAGTTGATTGTGGTAGTGGTTATAATGCTAATACTTGTTGGAATGAAGTAATTAAGAATTTTAAGTGTTCTTTGGGTTCACATGTTTATCAATATATCTATAATGGCCAGGGTGGTTTGACTGGCTATAGTTTATTAGCTAATTTTGAATATAAAAACATTATTTGGTCCTTATCAAGTGGCGAAGTAACAATTTCTAACAATGATAATTGTGATAGTTATAAGTACAATTCAACTAGTCAAAATATAAAAATTGACCCCAAGCAATTAGAGGCGGTTGAATAATTAAAGACTTGGTTGGATTTTTTTGCTATTATACAAATTAGTTATTATTAGTCTTTTAAATTATGTTTGAAGAAACTAAACCTGGCGCCGATCAAGCTCCAGTAGAAGATATTTTTAAAGATACTGATTCTGGTCATAGTCCGGCTACTAATCAACCCTCAGTTTCTTTGGATCCGGCTACGGCAATTGTTCCGCCAGTTCGGACAATCAATCTGGAGGAGACAAAATTAGCTAGCCAACGTTGGTTGTGGTTTGTGGTGGCTGTCGTCGTCGTCGGTGTAATTATCGGTTTAATTTATTGGTTATCCGCTTCTAGTAATGGTAGCCAGGCTAATTTAAACTCAATTTCTGAATCTGTCACTAATGAGCCAGTGGTAGATAATACAAATAATCAGCCAGTTGATATTAGGCCGGATACTCCCTTACCAGATCAGGATGGTGATGGTTTAACCGATAGTGAAGAAGGGGTTTTAGGTACTAATGCTTTTTTGTCGGATACGGATGGCGATGGTTTGTATGACCGAGAAGAAGTTAAAGTCTATAAAACAGATCCTTTGTTGTCGGATACGGATGGCGATGGTTTTTCTGATGGGCAAGAAGTAACTAATGGTTATAATCCTTTGGGTGACGGAAAGTTATTAGAATTACCTTAAATTATTTTTAAAAAAATTGTGTTTAATATAAAAAATCAAACTACTGATAATATAGACAAGGAAGAAATTAACCCGCTTGAGAATACTAAGGAATCAGTTTGGGGGCAAATTTATACTATGCCTGTGACTTATCAAGCTCCTTTACCTAAAGATAATATTTTTTTGAAATATTGGTGGTTAGGGGCGATTGGAGCAGTAGTTTTGGCGGCTACTTTTGGTATATATTTTTTATTGCGTAATTCTCAATCAGTTGCACCTAATAATTTACCAGTTGCCGTTAATCAACCTATTCAAAATATATCGGACCCCTCGGAGTCTGAGACTTTAGAAGAACCAGCACCAGCTACCCCAGCTGAACGAGATCGTTTGCGTTACAAAGATATTCGTAATATTCAAGCAGCTTTGGAAATTTATAAAGCTGAACAAAAACGTTATCCTTTAGCAGTTCAGCCGATAATTTTAGGTAGCCAACCTTATCAGGTTTTAGCAGCCATTGGTTTTACGGCCGTAGCTCAGCCACCTTTGTATATGGACAAAGTGCCAACTAATCCAGAACCAGGCGGTTTACCTTATTTGTATGAAAGCCCTGACGGTTTAGTTTATACTATAAAATTTTCTTTAGAAGAAGGGGTGGCTGGTTTGTTAACAGGTGAACAATTGGCTGGACCTTTGGGTATAAATGTTCAATTAGAAGAAACCATAACAGAAGTTCGGTCAGTCGTACCGCCTAGTTTAACTAGTGATCAGGATGCAGATGGTTTAACGGATATGGAGGAGGCAATTTTTGGTACCGATGTTAATAAGCCGGACAGTGACAGTGACGGTTATTTGGATGGAAGTGAAGTTAATCAGGGTTATGATCCAATTAAAGCCGATGGTGCCAAATTAATAGACTCGGAAAAATTTTCCTGGTATAAGAATGAGAAATTTAATTATGATATTTTATACCCCTTAGCTTGGTTAGCTAAAGCTACAGACCAAGAGACCACGGAAGTAATTTTTTCTGGAGCAGAAGGTGAATTTATTGAAGTTTTAGTAGTGGATAATCCAGGGAAGTTAACAGCAGTTGATTGGTATGCTAAACAGGTGCCAAATTTAAAACCTGCCGAGGTTCCGATTGTGACTATTGGTGATTTAACCTGGGCTAGAAGTTTGGATGGGCTTAATTTGTATACGACTTTGAATAATAGTTTGGTGACTTTAAGTTATAATATCGGAACGCGTACGCAAGCTTCCTATTATCATTTGTTTCAGGCTATGGTTAAGTCTTTTCAGGTAGTTAAGAATGTTGTTAATTTGCCACCAGGTGGTAATAATCCACCAGCTTTATAATTTTAAATAAATGCTCGGAGTTGGTTTTGTTTTTGAGTATAATAATTTAGCCGGCGGTGTAATACCGTTCGCTTTTCTAAAGCAAACCAAAAAAATTATAAAAAAATTTCATCTGGTAACCGGATTTAGTTTGCAGGAATTGTCTTTAGTTTTTGTTAGTCGGCCAGTGATGCGTCAATTAAATACTCGGCACCGTCATCAAAATAAAGTAACAGATATTTTATCTTTTACTTATCAAGTTGAGCCAATTGTAGGGGAGCTTATTGTTTGTTTAGATCAAGCTATTATTCAAGCTAAACGGCGCCAACATTCTCTAGCTAAAGAACTTAGCATTCTTTTTGGTCATGGTTTACTTCATTTGGCCGGTTATGATCATCTAGTGGTTAGTGAAAGAAAAATAATGAGAGATTTAGAAAAAAGAATTTTATTTTAATTATGTTTATATTTAGAATAGCAAAACAATGGTTAAGGCGTTTTAGTTATGCTGGTCGGGGCTTGGTTTATTTGTGGCGTCGGGAGGTTAGTTTTCGTTGGGAAATTTTAGCGGCTATTTTAGTTGTAGGCTACGCTTGGTGGAATAACTGGGATTTATTAGCTTGGTTATTATTATTATTGATTTGTTTTTTTGTTTTATCTGGTGAAATATTAAATACTATTTTGGAAAGATTAATGGATCTTTTGGAGCCCAAGTTTTCCGAGGCAGTAGGTCGATTAAAGGACATGTTGGCAGCTTTGGTACTTTTGGCCGCTGGCTTAGCCGTCGTGGTTGGGCTTTTTTTAATATTCAATAACTAGACCTGAACAATTTAATTGTTCATGGGTTTAGTTGGCAGATTGGTTTAATAAGTTGTATACTAAAAAAGTATATAGATTTATTTTTTAATTGTTCTCATGGCCAAACTAAGTATTATTGCCGGATTAGATATAGGTTCAACCGATGTTCGTTTGGCGGTTGCTCAAGTTTCTTCGACTGATCAGTTACAGATTATTGGTTTAGCCGAGGTTCCTTCGGATGGAATAAATCGTGGTGTGGTAACCAGTATAGAAGACGCCGTTACTTCTATTTCCAGTTGTTTAGAAAAAACCGAAAGAATGCTTGGCGCCCCAGTCGAGCATGTTTTAGTTAGCATTAATGGTAATCATATTGTTTCTCAATCTAGTCGCGGAGTAATTGCTGTTTCTAAACCAAACGGAGAAATCGGCGAAGATGATGTTGTACGTGTAGTGGAAGCGGCTCAGGCTGTAGCAGTGCCACCTAATTATGAAATATTACATGTCTTACCCCGTAGTTATAGTGTGGACAGTCAGCCGGGTATAAAAGATCCAGTCGGTATGACTGGTGTTCGTTTGGAGGTGGAGGCGCAGATTATTCAAGGTCAATCTGCTCAGATAAAAAATTTAACAAAGTGTGTTTATCGTACTGGTGTAGATATTGATGATTTGGTTTTAGGTATTTTAGCTAACGCCGAGGCAGTTGTTAGTAAAAGACAAAAAGAATTGGGTGTGGCAGTTGTTAATATCGGTGGTTCTACCACTAGTTTGTTGGTTTTAGAAGAAGGAGATCCTTTGCATGCTGTTGTCTTGCCAGTAGGTTCTGGCCACATTACCAATGATATAGCAATTTGTTTACGAACTTCTATTGATGTCGCAGAAAGATTAAAAATGGATTATGGTCAGGCCATGCCGGATGAAGTTGGTAAAAGAGAGGAAATTGATTTATCTGAATTTTCTAATGAAGAAGGTCGGGTGAATCGTCGGCAGGTGGCGGAAATTATTGAAGCCAGGTTAGAAGATATTTTTGAAATGATTGATAAAGAACTTATTAAATTGGATCGTTCAGGTAAATTACCTGCTGGAATAGTTTTAACTGGTGGTGGGGCAAAATTGCCAGGATTATTAGATTTAGCTAAGAAGAAATTTCGTTTACCCGCCAGTTTAGGTTATGCTTTGGACGTAACTAGTCCTTTAGAAAGAATTAATGATATTTCTTTTACTACGGCTATCGGTTTATTACGTTGGGGAATTAATCAGCAGACGGATAGTGGTAGTAGTGGATTTAAATGGCCTAGATTTTCACAAATAAAACAAGTAAGTGGAGTTTTTAAAAAAATTTTTAAATCAGTTATTCCTTAATTTTATTTTATTAACCAAGTTTTTATGGAAGTTAAACCAGAAATTGAAACATTGGCCAAAATAAAAGTCGTTGGCGTGGGGGGGTCGGGCGGCTCGGCTGTTAATCGCATGATTTCCGGAAAAATAAGAGGCGTTGAGTTTTTGGCTATTAATACTGATGCTCAAGCTTTACATTATTCCAGAGCTTCAACCAAAATCCATATTGGTTCGGCTATCACCCGTGGTTTGGGAGCGGGTATGGATCCAGAATTGGGGCGTAAAGCCGCTGAAGAAAGTCGGGACGAGATAAAAGAGGCTTTAAAGGGTGCCGATATGGTATTTTTGACTTGTGGTTTGGGTGGGGGTACTGGTACAGGTGCTTCACCTTTAATAGCTGAACTGGCTAAGGAAGCCGGCGCTTTAACTATTGCTGTTGTAACTAAGCCTTTTAGTTTTGAAGGTGCTCAGCGACGAGGAGTGGCTGAACAAGGTTATGATGAACTAATGGATAAGGTGGATACTATTATTACCATACCTAATGATCGCTTGCTGCAATTAATAGATAAAAAGACTTCTTTGTTGGATTCTTTTAGTATTGTTGATGAAGTTCTGCGGCAAGGTGTTCAGGGTATTTCTGAATTGGTTACTATACCAGGATTAATTAACGTGGATTTTGCTGATGTTAAAGCTATTATGAGCGGAACAGGTTCAGCTTTAATGGGTATTGGTCAGGCCAGCGGTGAGGATCGGGCGGTGGAAGCAGCCAAGGCAGCTATTGATTCTCCTTTGTTGGAAATTGGTATTGATGGTGCTAAGGGCATATTATTTACTATTACTGGCGGACCTAGCTTGACTATGTATGAAGTTAATGAAGCTGCTCGGGTGATAACTAGTTCAGCTGATTCCAATGCTAAAATTATTTTTGGTGCGGTTATTGATGAGAGTATGAAGGATCAGCTTAAGGTAACTGTTATAGCGACTGGTTTTGCTGAACAATCCAAAACGAAGAAAAATATTAATCCTTTGCCGAATAATTCTTATACGCCTTCGTCTTTGGCTCGCGGTGAAGTTAAATCAACTGTTAAAACTGAAGAAATTCCTTTTGAAAAACCAGCTTCACCTCTGGTTAGCCGGCCGATGGTTAGCAATCCCACTGTTAAGGACAAACCGGCCAGTAAAGTGGAAGATGATTATGAAATTCCGCCTTTTATTAGGAGAAAATTAGGTAAGTAAAAGTTTTAAATATTTTACGACTCTAGAATTGACAGCCCGCCCTCTTTTATGAGGACGGGTTTTAGGTTTATCCACAATTTTGAATGTACTGGCTGCTTATTTTATAAAAAACCAACAAAAATAAAGGTTTTGACGATTTTTGACGTACCACTACATATAGGGGTAGAATAGTTATTGGTGCTACTATATATTGTAGTAGGAATAATAAATATGCATTGTCCTTCTTGTAATTATTACGACACTAAAGTAACTGATTCACGCGTTGTAGCGGATGGTTTGAATATTAGACGTCGTCGGGAGTGTACTAAATGTAATTTTCGTTTTTCAACCGTGGAAGAGAGTGAAATATTGGATTTGGCGGTTATTAAAAGGGATGGTAGTCATGAGCCATATAATAAAGAAAAGTTATCAGTTGGTTTAAGGCATTCTTTGGAAAAAAGGCCCTATACGGCTGATCGTTTTAAGGGGTTAGTGCAAAAAATTGAACGTGATATTCAACGACGACGTAAACCAGAAATAACTTCGCGCGATATTGGTGAAATAGTTATGAAGAGGCTTAAAAATTTTGATCAAGTGGCTTATATAAGATTTGCTTCGGTTTATCGTTCGTTTCAAGATGTAGACAGTTTTACTAAAGAATTGAAAGGTTTGAATGTTCGTTCCGCTAAGCGTCGTTTAACGGATAAAAAATAAACTTAATTTAAATTTTCATTATTATTTTTAAAAATCACTATGCCTAACACCTCTTCGTCTGTTAAATCAACCGCCACTACTACAACTAATAACAAGTTGAAACTTAGTCGTATAATAAAACGTGACGGTCGGACGGTGGAGTTTGATCCTACTAAAATAGTGGAGGCTATTTTTAAATCAGGTAAAGAAACAGGAGAATTCGGCCGGCCCGAAGCAGCTAGGTTGGCTTTTAGAGTGGCGGAGGAGTTGGAACAAATTTATGACGGTCACACTACACCGACAGTCGAGCAGGTTCAGGATATAGTGGAATTGGTATTAATGCGTTCCAAGTGGCTTAAAACAGCTCGGGCTTATATTGTTTACCGGGAAGAGCATGCGCATTTAAGACGTCATCGTCCAGAAGTACCTCAAGAAGTTAAAGATTTGGCTCAGACTAGTAAAAAATATTTTCGTAATCAACTTTCGGAATATGTTTTTTACAGTACTTATTCCAGGTGGTTGCCAGAGAAAGCTCGACGCGAAACTTGGATGGAAACAGTTGATCGTTATGTTGGGTTTATGCGGGAAAATTTGGGAGATAAGTTAAGTACAGTTGAGTACGATGAGATTAGAGAGGGTATTCGTAATATGGAAGCTTTGGGTTCAATGCGTCTTTTGTGGGGAGCTGGTGAAGCGGCCCGAGCTACTAATGTTTGCGCTTATAATTGTTCTTTTATCGCTCCCAAGGCTTGGCAGGATTTTGCTGAGATAATGTATGTATTGATGTGTGGTACTGGTGTAGGTTTTTCGGTGGAAAGGCAGACGGTGGAGCAATTACCCATTATTCAGAGGCAAGGTGGCCAAAAATTACCCAAGTATTTAGTGGAAGACAGTAAAGAAGGTTGGAGTAACGCTTTGGCCTTAGGTTTGGTTACTTGGTCTAAAGGTCAAGATATTGAGTTTGATTATTCTGCTATTAGGCCACAAGGTGCTAGGCTTAAAACAATGGGCGGACGAGCTTCTGGCCCCGGACCTTTAATTTCTTTAATGAAGTTTGTGCGCGCTAGAATGATGGAACGCCAAGGTAGAAGATTAACCACTTTAGATGCTCACGATATAATTTGTAAAATTGGTGAGGTAGTGGTAATGGGTGGGGTTAGGCGTTCGGCTTTGATTTCTTTGTCCGATTTGGATGATTTAGAAATGCGTCACGCCAAAGACGGTCAATTTTATTTAAAACATCCGGAAAGAGCTATGGCCAACAACTCAGCGACTTATAACACTAAGCCGGAGTTAAGCCAATTTTTGGAAGAGTGGATAAATATTATGAAGTCTGGCTCGGGCGAGCGGGGTATATTTAATCGAGGTAGTTTGGAAAAACAGTTGCCCAAAAGACGTTGGCCGATTTTTGCTCCGGATATGCACACTTCCGGTACCAATCCTTGTGGCGAAATTATTTTAAAATCTAAGCAGTTTTGTAATTTATCTGAAGTAGTGGCCCGGATCGAGGATACCGAGGAAACTTTATTAAGAAAAGTTCGCCTGGCTACTATTTTGGGAACTTATCAAGCCAGTTTGATGAATTTTCCTTATTTATCCAAGGACTGGTTAAAAAATTGCCAGGACGAGGCTTTGTTAGGAGTTTCTATTACTGGTCAGTGGGATTGTCCGGCGGTACGACAAGAAGAGGTTTTAAAAAAATTACGCGAGGAGGCTGTAAAAGTAAATCAAGAATATGCTAAAAAATTCGGTATTAATCCTTCGGCGGCCGTAACTTGTGTTAAGCCGTCGGGTAATGGTTCACAATTGTTTGATTCTTCGTCTGGTATGCATCCCAGGCACGCGCCTTATTATATTAGGCGAGTTAGAGTGGAACGACATAACCCTTTATTTTTGATGCTTAAGGATATGGGTGTGCCTTATCAACCCGAAGTCGGTCAGTCACCCGATACAGCCAGTACTTATGTTTTGGAATTTCCCATTAAAGCGCCCGAGGGGGCCATAGTCAGGCGTGATATTTCCGCTATGAAATTGTTGGGTCATTGGAAAAATTTAAAAATTAATTATACTGAACATAACCCGTCAGTTACCATATCGGTCGGCGGCGATGATTGGCTTAAGGTAGGCAACTGGGTTTATGAGAATTGGGAAATGGTGGGCGGTTTGTCTTTTTTGCCTCGAGACGAGCATGTTTATCAGTTGGCGCCTTATGAGGAAATAACCAAAGAAGCTTATGAAGAATTGGTTAAGAATTTTCCTGACATTGATTTTGCTAAAATAGTAACTTACGAATATGATGACGAAACCCAGGGTTCCAAAGAATTAGCCTGCATTAGCGGTGCTTGTGAATTAAAATAATTTAATTATTTTTAATGTCTAAGATTTATACTAAAACCGGTGATCGGGGCGAAACCAGTCTTTATGGCGGTTTAAGAGTGCCCAAAGGTAATTTAAGATTGGAAGCTTACGGCACAGTGGATGAAACTAATGCTGCTTTGGGCGTGGTATTAGCTGAAGATGGGGCAAATGATTATCAGGCAGTTTTGCTAAATATACAAAAAGATTTATTTACGCTGGCTTCAGAATTGGCTACACCACCAGATAAGACTATAGAAGGTTTAGTTTTAGTAAATGAAGATAAGATTCTTTATTTGGAAGAACAAATAGACAAAATGGAAAAAGAATTACCCACTTTACAGCAATTTATTTTTCCAGGCGGTAGTAAAGTGGCGGCTAGTTTGCATTTGGCTCGCACGGTTTGCCGTCGGGCTGAGCGTCAAGTAGTAAGACTTAGGGAAATGGAAGAAGTCAGAGAGGAAGTCGTTAAATATTTAAATCGTTTGTCTGATTTTTTATTCGTCTTGGCCAGGTTAGCTAATAAACAAGCTGGTCAAACAGATAAAGTCTGGCAGGGTCGAAGTTAATTAATAATTTTATGAAGCAAAGAATTATTTATAGTTTAGTGGCTTTATTGGCCGGGGTAGGTTTATTTTTAGTGGGTTTTAGTTTTGGTCAAAAAAGTCAGAGCGTTTATTTACGGCCGGACAACCAGGCCGAACAAGCTTTAAGCAAAGTAGCTGTACTGGTAGACACGGGTGATAACTTAATAAGTTATGGTGGTATAGAAATAACTCCCGGACAAAGCATTTTGGATGTTTTGGTAATGCTTAATCAGGAAAAAGCTTTGGCTTTAGATTATGACGGGCCGGATAAATCAGTTTATGGTGCTTTTATAAAAAAGATCGGAAATAAAGCTAACGGTAGTGACGGGCAAAAATATTGGCAGTATTGGGTAAATGGCTTACAGCCTCAGGTGGCGGCTGATAAATATCAACTGCAAGGCGGAGAAACTATTTTGTGGACATTCAGAAAGTCGGAGTTTTAAGAATAGAATTAAGAAGTATAAATTGTGAATTAGGAAAAACTCTTTGATACTGGGAAGTATGGAAGAATTTGTCAAAAAGTATAATTATGAAAAATAAAATAATCATTAGTTTAATTTTAGTAGGTTTGATAGTAGTTAGTCGTTTAATGCCTCATATTTGGAACGTGGCACCAGTAGCGGCCGCGGCGCTTTTGGCTGGTGCTTTATTGCCTAGAAAATGGGCCTTGGCCGTGCCACTGACAGGTATGTTATTAGCGGATATAGTAATTGGCTTTTATCACTGGCCAGTAATGCTGGCTGTTTATGGGAGTTTTACTTTTATTGGTTTGATGGGTGCTTATTTAAAAAAGTTTTCAGCTGGAAAATTAGTAGCTTTTTCTTTAGCCTCATCTACTTTATTTTTTATAGTAACTAATTTGGCAGTCTGGGCAACAGCTAGTTGGTATCCTAAAACTTTAGAAGGATTGATAATGGCTTACACTTTAGCCATTCCCTTTTTCCGTAACACTATGATAGGAGATTTAATGTTTACCGGAGTTTTATTCGGGGTTTATAGTTTGGTTTTATATTTAGTAAAATTAAAAAATTATCATTTATCTTTGTTTAAAGTGTTATCTAATAGTTCTTTGAAATAATTAATCATTCAGGGAAGCTGGTGAGAATCCAGCACAGTCCCGCTACGGTATGTCTTTAAGTAAGCTTAAGACAAGTCCGATTACTGAATGATTGATACATAGATATACACTCTTCCTTCGCGAGAAAGGAGAGGGTTGGAATCCGCTACAATTAAGACTTGTCGTGTCATCTAATCTTCCCCGTTCTTGCTAAGAACGGGTTTTTTAGTAAGAAGTGAATTTAAAATAAAACACTAAAATAAAAATACAAACAATCCTACGGAGGTAGAAAGTGGACAGACGGAGATTTTTTAAAACAAGTTCTTTAATTGGATTAGGAATTATAACTTTGGGCGGTTTTAGCGCCTGCGGTCAAATAGTAGAGCCAGAAGAAGCCAGTCAAGATATGTTGGTTAAAGATTATTTAGCCAGTAATTTTGGCAATAAAATTACTTTTACTTTTAATAGCTCTTTTAATAGTTATCAGCTGACAGTTTTTGATGGTACATTAGCCAGTTATCTTTATTACTTAAAGGGCAATGACGGCAAATGGTACTATCAGTCAATTGGTATGGATATGGTTAAAATAGGTTCTGGGCTTTTGCTGTTTAAGGGTTTTTTATCAGCCAACACCGTAAATCCTTTACCTAATGATTTTTCGGACAATCGGGTAGTTAAAGTTTATCAAGTTAATTTTTAAGCCAATTTTAACTGGGCGGGAATAAATAATTTATATTTCCGCCCAACCTAATTTACTTTTATTTTTTAAATTATTAATTAGAAATTTTATGAATAAGAAAAAAATAATTGCCTTTTTACTGTTGTTGTTTTTAGTGGCGCCACCAATGGTGGTACAGGGTGGCGTACCCGAAGCAGTTAATTATTTAAAGCAGCAGCCGGCTGATGATTGGTTAACTATGGCTCTTGTAGCTGGCGGGCAAAGCCAGGTGGCCACAGATCATTTAAAAACTTTTAGTGGCACGGCCGCCACGGATTATGCTAAAAGAATTTTAGCTATTAAGGCGGTGGGGCAAAACCCAGCCAGCTTTGCTGGAGTGGATTTGGTAACCGGCTTAAAAGGTTTGTTTAATAACAATCAATTAGGTGATAAAGATTTGTTAAATGATGATGCTTGGGGTTTAATGGCTTTGCTTAAGGCTGGGGTTAGTTTAAGTGATACTTCTGTCAGCGGTGCTAAAGCTTATTTGCTTAGCAATCAAAACAGCGACGGCGGTTGGAGTTATGCTAAGGCCGGTGAATCCGATACTAATGATACGGCGGCCGTAGTAATGTCTTTAAAGTACGCTGGTTTGTCGGCTAGCGATAGTGCCTTGCAATCAGCTATTAATTATTTAAAGCAAGCTCAAAACAACGATGGCGGTTGGCCTTATGCGCCGGGCGGTGAATCCGATGCCGGTTCAACTTCCTGGGTGGTCTCGGCTTTAACGGCCGTGGGTGAAGCTGGTTTAACTATTTCTAAAAATAATAAAACAGCCATTACTTTTTTACAAAGCTTGCAATTAAGCAACGGCGCTTACAAATGGCGTTCGCAAGATAGTGTTGGCTCGCCAATTATGACCGCTTTTGTCGTAGTAGCTTTAAGCAATAAATATTATCCGGTGGCAGCCCTTAGTTCCAACCAACCTAATCAGGCGCCACAAGTGGCCCATTTATCCGGACCTTTAACCGTAACTTGCGGACAAAGTAATACTTTTGTGGCTGGCGCGCAAGATAACGAAGCAGGAACTTTAAGTTTAAAGATTGATTGGGGTGACGGTTCAGCCGTCAGCCAGGTTACTAGGCAAGTTAGCGCCAATCAAATTACCAGTTTGGATTTTAGCCATAGTTATACTAGTAATGGACAAAAAAATATCAACCTTACTGTAACCGATGGAGCAGGTTTAACTGATCAGGCATTTTTTCAGGTTACAGTCAGTGGTTGTGGTGGCGGTTCTGATAAAATAATTTTTTATCGAATTGAAGGCGCGGTCAATAATTATTGTTCAGGTCAGATTAGTGCTACCAACCCTTTGCAATTAATGGAGCAGGTGGCTACAACCTGTGGTTTGCAATTGGATATTCAAACTACGGCTTTGGGCCGGTATTTAAAAGGTGTTAATAGTGATACTGCCCAAGGCATCAAAGGTTGGTTGTATTTAGTTAATTTACAGCAGCCAGCTGTGGCGGCCGCAGATTATCAATTGCAAAACGGCGATGATTTAATTTGGTTTTACGGAAATTTTACTGACAAGCCTTTACGGTTGGTAGTAGACCAAACAAGTATTTCTTTAGGTCAAAGTTTTACTATTAAGGCCGAAGCTCAGCAAAATTCAGCTTGGCAAAGCCAAGCTAATATTAATATAAAAGATGGTGGCCAAATCGTTACGACCAATAATCAAGGGCAGGCTATTATTACGCCTAGCACACCGGGTGTTTTAGAAATATACGGTGAGGCCACTGGATTTATTCGATCAGCTAAAGTTAATCTAACAGTTAATAGCGGTAGTGTACCCAGCCAGGCAGTTAGTTTGGAAGTGGATATTAAAACGCTCGTACCAGTTACAGCTCCGCCGCCTGTAGCGCCAACTTTGAGCTTTGTGGTCTCTTCATCAGCTTTGCCGTTAGGTGAGCTGTCACCTGGCCAGTCAGTACAAAAACAAATTATTGTTACTAACACCAGTTCTACTGTTATGCATTTGGAAGCTAATGTAACTGGCGATCAGGTGTTTAAGGATAATTTATTTTTAGGCAATAGTTTGTGGGACATTTGGCAAGCCGAAGTGCCGGTTAATTCGGCTTTAGGAGTGGTGGCTAAGTTAGTTTTGCCCGGTAATTACCAAGGTGGGCCAGGTAAAAAACAAGGGCAATTGATTTTTTGGGCCATAGCCTCAAATTAGTATGATTAGAAAATATTTTAATTTATTTTTTATCAGTCTAGTTTTGTTTGGTTTAGCGCCGGAGGTTTTGGCGATGGGTCTAGGCGTTAGTCCGACCAGTTTGACTATAGCCACCAACCATCAAGGCTTGGCCAAAACAGAATTGGTTATAAGCAATCCCTCCGCCGAAGTTGGACTTTTTACTATAGCGGCTGATGAGTATGCTGATTGGTTTGTTTTTCAGCCAGCTGAATTAAGGTTGGATCCTAAAAGTCAGCAAAGGGTTAATTTAATTATTAAGCCTAATAAAGTCGGTCGTTATGCCAGCAACTTATCAATTTTAGCTTATCCTTTAGATAATCGTTCTTTTAACGCCGCTTCCGGCATTAAAGTACCGTTTAATTTAACTGTTGTTAATTTGCCAACTAGTCAGTGGCAGTATTATTTAGGTTGGGGTTTATTGTTGTTGGCCCTAGCTGGCGCTGTAGGGCTTATTTACTATTATCAGAAAAAAACCGCTTGGTGGCAAAAATTGTTAAAAAGATTAGGATTGATTTAATTGTTTAAAAATAATACAATAAATAATAGCCTAATTATTTACAGTATTTTGTTATGAGATTAGATTTAGACCAACCCAATCAAAGTGAATTAAAAGAATTATTAGAAGATAATTTAAGATACGCTAAAGATATTTATCGCGATACTGAAAGAATAAAGCGGTATATTTTTTGGGGCCAGGTGTTCAGTTTTATAAAAATTTTAATAGTGGTGATACCGTTGGTTTGGGGGTTTTTATATATTCAACCTTATTTAAAAGGAGCTTTTGATACTTATGGTTCGTTATTTAATTTAACAGCCAACAGTGGACAAACAACAGATGAAGCTAATGTTAATCCGGAACTTTATAAGCAATACCAGCAACTGCAAAACTCCGGGCAATTGGAGGAATTTATAAAATTATTAAAATAAATTAAGTTATGTTTTTAAATGACTTTACTAAACATTCGGATAATCATAAAAAAACTTACCAATCAGGTTTGTGTGGTTTTAAGTTAAAAGGTTTAGTCGGTTTGTTGGCTTGGTTGTTAGTGGCTGTGTTGGGCGGGGCGGTCGGCGGAGCAGCTGTTACTATTTGGGGTGGCCGGGTGATTAATAATTTGGATTTATCCTTATTAGCGTCTAATCCAAATAATTTAAATAATCCAGCCGTTGGCAACCAAACGATAATTCAGGAAGAGTCAGCGACCACTGAAGCGGTAAAAAAAGTGGCTCCAGCCGTGGTTAGTATTATTGTTAGTAAGGATTTAAGTAAAATATATAATTTAACCGGACCCAATCCTTTTCCTTTTGATAATTTTTTTAATTTTGGTTTTCCTTTTGATTTTTTCTTTAACCAACAACCGCAACAACAGCAACCCTTACAGCCTAAAGACCAAGGCAAACAAGAAATTGGCGGGGGAACCGGTTTTATAATCGACAGTGCTAAGGGGCTTATTTTAACCAATCGGCACGTGGTGGATGATTTAGAAGCTGAATATGCTGTTTTAACTAATGATGGTAAAAAACTTTTAGCTAAAGTAGTGGCTCGTGACACAGTAAACGATATGGCTTTGGTTCAGGTGGAGGAAAAAAACTTACCCGAGGTCGCTTTGGGTGATTCGGATAAGGTGCAAATTGGCGAAACCGTTATTGCTATTGGTAATGCCTTGGGTGAATATCGTAATACTGTTACTAAGGGAGTTATTTCCGGTTTGGGGCGTAATGTCATAGCTGGTGATAATCGGGGTTCTTCGGAACAATTGGAAGGCGTTTTTCAAACCGATGCGGCCATTAATCCGGGCAATTCTGGCGGTCCGTTGGTTAATTTATTAGGGCAGATAATTGGTATGAATACGGCGGTTAGTCGAGAAGGCCAATTAATTGGTTTTGCTATACCCATTAATGAAGCTAAAAGAATGATTGATAGTTTTGTAAAATACGGCAGAATCGTTCGGCCTTATTTGGGTATTAGGTATACCATAGTGACTTCCGAGTTAGCTAAGGCTAACAAATTGCCGGTGGATTATGGCGCTTTAATAGTGCGTGGTCAAAAACCAACCGATTTGGCCGTAGTGCCAGGGGGTCCGGGCGATAAAGCTGGGTTAGTAGAGAATGATATAATTTTGGAAATTGAGGGGCAAAAAATTAATCAGGATAACTCTTTGGTTAAAGGTTTGTCTAAATTTAAACCAGGTGACACAATTAAGCTTAAGGTTTATAAAAAGGGCGAGATTAAGGATATAGATGTAAAGTTGGAGGAGTTTAAAGAATAAATAGAATAAATATTTGTTCTAAAAAACCTTTAAGTAAAACTTAAAGGTTTTTAGGTTGACTTTAAAAAATTAATTTGCTAAGGTTGGGCCAAACAAACTCTAAAATAGGAGAGAAACAAAAATGAAAGTAGAAATTCATGAATTAAAAATTGGTCAAAAAATAGTATTGATTGACTTGGAGGGTAAAAACGAAAATGTTAATTTAAAATTAAAAGAAGGAGATTTTTATCAAGTAGATATGACGGGAGTAAGGGAGTATAATGACCCATCTTTGATTGTGGTGGAAGCCTGTATTGATATTAATCAATATATAGAAGTTGATTTAAAAACATTGGTATTGGCTACTATTGTTACTCCAAACGGGGTTACTACAGCAATGGTTGATTTTAGAGCATTAGATGGGCATTTGCCGGTTTTATTTTTATATTTTAAAAATTTGACAAGATTAGTCAATCAAAACTGTAGTGCCGGTTTGCGTCCAATTATATAAGCGTTCCATGTTATCGTAGTTAACATTTATACAGCCGTGGCTTTTGGGCTTACCAAAATCATTATGCCAATAAGCGCCGTGAATATAATAACGGTAGGCGCCGGTATAAAAATGCAGATTCCATTTGGTGTTAGGGTAATCATAATCGGCGCCTTTATAGTGCTTAGTCGGGTATTTGTTTTGAATAGTAAAGTTACCGGTTGGAGTGGGCAATCGAGCAATACCGCTAGAGATTAAAAAACTTTCCAATTGTTTGTCGCCAAAAAAATAAACTAAAGATTGGCTTTTTAAATTTACCTTGATGGTTTTTGTTTTTTTGGCTGTGGCTGAAGCATTTAGCGGATCATAACCAGCGGCTATTTCTGTGCCGTCTAAATATTTATCACCATCACTATCAGGATTAGTTAAGTTTGTGCCCAAGGCTATTTCCCAAGCGTCTGGTAAATAATCTTTGTCCGTGTCTACTTCTATTAATTTTTTATCTTTATGTAAAGGAGAATAGCCGTTGGCTATTTCTTGGCCGTCCAGGTAGCCATCGCCATCGGTGTCAGCTAAATTGGGATTGGTGTGGTAAATGTCGGTTTCCTGCTGGTCGGACAGGCCGTCGTTATCTGTATCAATTTTTTCAGCTAATAAAGCAGTTGGAAAAATTGATAATAGACTAAAGACGATTAATAATTTTTTTATTGTTTGTTTAATCATAATATTTCTTAGATATTGTACTATAGTTAGTCTAATTAGTTCAAAAAATGTTAAGCTGTAATTATGGATTTATATCAAGGTTTAAGACAAATTGAAGATTTGGGCCTGCCCCACCCGATTTGGCGTTTTGTGTCGGTTAAGGAAGATTTACGAGATTTGTCTAAAATAAGTGCTTATGCTGGTTGGACTATTAGAACTATTAAAGTATCTAAGGGGGTTTATAAAAATTATTATGCGAATTGGTTGAATATTATTTCTTTAAATAAATCGTTGGTGGCTTTTCAAAGAAAATTAAAAGGCCAAGGTTTGTTTATTATTTATCCATCTTGGCGTTGGCGTAAAGGGGGTACTTTATTGGTAGATGAACAAGGGGCAACAGTGGAGGCGGTTAAAGGTGAAATTGTTGCCCTGGCTAGGCAAGGGCAGGTGATGGCGCGTTATTATTGTAAAAAGAATAAAAAATTAAAATTAGTTTATGGTAAAAATATCCTTAATTCCCAAGAAAAGAAATATTTAAATAAAGCTATTGCTTCTGTTGAATTATTACCGAATCAAGGTTATTATGGTGAATGGGCCGTATCAACCAAAGGTAAGTTTATGTTTTACAGATTAAATGATTTAGTTAGTGAAGGCCAATATCTTTTAAAAAAGTACGGTTAATTATTATGGAAAAAATCCAAGTTAAAATTTTACGCCATGGTGAATTTAAATGGCTTAAAAAAAATCATTGCCGGGCTTGGTGTACCACCACTTTAATTATTGCTAATCGGGTTAAGATTATAGTGGATCCGGGTAATTTTTCTGATGCTGTAAAAATTAAAAAACTTTTGGCTAAAAATAAATTGACGCCAGCCGACATAAACTATGTGGTTAATAGTCATGCGCATGCCGATCACATAGGGGCTAATTTTTTGTTTACTAAGGCGGTTATAGTGACCAGTGATGCATTGCAAAAAAAAGATGAGTTTGTGTTTTACGATAATACCAAACCCTATACTTTGGTACCGGGCGTTAAGATTATTGCTACACCGGGCCATAGCGCTGAATGTTGTACAGTTTTAGCCGAGACGGAAAAAGGAATAGTAGCGGTAGCTGGCGATTTGTTTTGGTTGGATGAAGAAGCAGAATACCGCTGGGCGGAATATCCCAATAAATTAAAAGCCAACCGCCAATTGGTTTTAAAAATGGCTAATTATATAATTCCTGGGCACGGTCGTTTGCTTCACGTTAAAAAATAATTATGGTTGATTTAAATAAAGCACTGATTGATTGGTCTGGTCGCCTTAAAACAGTAGTCAGCCAGCGCCCTTGGCTGCCTTTTTTATTTTTGTTTATTTTAGGTTTGTTGGTTTACTTAAACGCCTTACCCAACCAGCTTTTTTGGGATGATTATGATAGTTTGTTGAATAATTATTATATAAAAGATTGGTCTTATTTTGGTCGTTATTTTACGGAAAATTTAATCGCCGGCGCCGGGTTAATGAGTAATTATTGGCGGCCTTTGTTATTGGTAATTTATTCAATAGAGTGGCACATTTGGGGCGATTGGGCGACTGGTTATCACTTGGTAAGCATCCTGATTCACTTAGCCGCCGGATTAGTGCTCTATGATTTATTAAAAAAAATAACCGACCGGCCAATAATAGCTTGGCTGGCTAGTTTAATTTTTTTGATTCATCCCTTGCAAACCGAGGCGGTAACTTACGTAGCCGGCCGAGGTGATCCTTTGTCGGTTTTATTTTTATCTTTGAGTTTATTATGGTATTGGCGCAGTCGGTTTAAGGAAACAATCAGTTATAAAAAAAGACACTGGTTTATTGGGAGTATTATAGCTTTAGTGGCGGCAATTTTAACTAAAGACAAGTCGATTATTATGCCAGCTTTGCTTTTATTAATGGAATTTTATGTTTGGCAGCAGAATAAAACCGTGGGTTTTAAAGATTGGTTAAAACAAGTGCTTAAAAATACTTGGCTTTATTGGTTAATAATAGTTTTTTATTTGTATTTGCGAGCCACAGTATTAAATTTTCAAGACACTTTTAATATTTATGGGCAAGCTTCTGTTTACACTGAAAGTTTGGCTATAAGATTATGGACTTGGTTGAGTGTTTGGCCGCAATATTTAAAATTATTTTTTGTTCCAGTGGGTTTACATATGGAAAGATTGGTGGATATAAAAATAAGTTGGTTAGCTGGGGATGTTTTGCTGGGTATTGGTTTGGTTATTTTATTGGCGGTGATTATGGTAGTAAGTTGGCGCCGGAAGTTTATTAGTGCTTTTGGTTTATTATGGTTAGGTATAGCTTTGGCCCCGGCCAGTGGAGTGGTTATACCAGTTAGTGGTTTAATGTATGAGCATTATATGTATTTACCCCTTTTAGGTTTAGCCATCTTTTTAATGTTTTGGGGTGATGTTTTAATTAAAAAATTTCCGTTATTTTTAAAAATTAGCTGTTTTGGTTTGTTAATGATTTGGTTGGTTTGGTTAGGGGTTAGAACAATTGAGCGGAACGCTGATTGGCGCACACCAATTGTTTTTTACGAAGATGTTTTGCGTTATAACCAACAGAGCTTAAGAATTTGGAATAATTATGGCATGGCTTTGTCGGATGTGGAGAGCTACCAAGCAGCAGCGCAGGCTTATCAGCGGGCGATTAATTTAAATAAAGATAACCAGTCAGCTCCGCCTTATCATAATTTAGGTAATGCTTTAATAAAATTAAATAAACCAGCTGAAGCTATAAAAAATTATCAGCAAGCCATTTTAATAGATGACCAGTTTTATTATTCTTATAATTCTTTAGCGGCTTTATATTTAACAACCAAGGATTATCAATCGGCCAGACAGATTCTGGAACAGGGTTTAAAAGCTATGCCGGGTAATTCTTTATTGGCTTACAATTTACAAATTGTTGAACAGTTGGAATTGGCAGAGAATAAATAATTTTATTTTTTGTTTATATTTGTTAAACTAATAACCTATGGTCGAAAGTGAATTAATTCGTAATATTAAAGCTTTACAGCAACGCGTTCAGGCGGCTGGGAGGTGGCTTTGACTTAGCCAAGACCAGGCAGAGAATAGTGGTTTTGGAAAAACAAATGCAGCAGCCGGATTTTTGGCTGGACACTAAACAGGCTAAAGAAATTAGTCAGCTTTATGGTGATGCTAAATTATTGGTTGAAGATTGGCAGTCCATAACTGATCAGGCGGAAGTTTTATTTCAGTTGGCTAAAGAAGAAGGTTCGGACGGGCAAGGGGATTGGTTAGAGACTATAAATAAATCTTACCAAGAATTGTTAACTAAGTTTGATAAGCTGGAAGTTAGGCGTTTATTATCGGCGCCTTATGATGATAGTAATGTTCTTTTATCTATTCATGCCGGCGCTGGCGGAACTGATGCTCAGGATTGGGCGCAAATGTTGCAAAGAATGTATTTGCGTTTTAGTGAAGACCAAAATTGGTCGGCCGTGATTCTTGATAAATCAGCTGGTCAAGAAGCTGGTTTAAAAAGTTGTCTTATAAAAATCAGCGGTCGTTTTGCTTATGGTTATTTAAAGTGTGAGGCTGGTGTGCATCGATTGGTTAGAATTTCTCCTTTTGATGGGGAAAAAATGCGTCATACTTCTTTTGCTTTAGTTGAAGTTTTGCCGGAATTACCCGAGTTAACCGATATAAAAATAAAGGACAGCGATTTACGGGTGGATACTTTTATGTCTTCTGGCGCGGGCGGCCAAAGCGTTAATACGACTTATTCGGCTGTCCGGCTGGTCCATTTGCCAACTAATATAACAGTAACTTGTCAGAATGAAAGATCGCAATTACAAAATAAAGAAACGGCTCTTAAATATTTAACAGCCAAATTATGGCAGGTGGAGCAAGCTAAGCAGCAAGCGACTAAACAGGAGTTACGGGGTGAATTTAAATCAGTAGCTTGGGGCAATCAAGTGCGTTCTTATGTTTTGCATCCTTATAAAATGGTTAAGGATCACCGAACTGAACTTGTTAATAATGATCCGGATAAAGTATTAGATGGTTATTTAGATGATTTTATTTCCGCCAGATTAAAGCAACTGGCCAGATAATTTTTTAACGGTATGGAGGGTACCGTCAATCACTATCAGTTAGGGCAGACGATTTTAACTAAACCTTTTTTGCCACCTTATTTATTAAGTCGGTTTGTTTTGTTGGGTGTTTTGTTAGGTTTTATTTTGGCCCCCTATTTTACAATTAATTGGTTTAGTTGGACGATTTTATTGGTAATTTGGTTGGTTAGTTTGCTGAATAAAAAATTTAATAGAAAATATAGCTGGCTTATTTTAGGCTTACTATTGGCTTTTGGTCGGGGATTGGCAGTTAAACCAATTAATCCATTAATAATAACGTCCGGCCCTAGTGAGTTTGCGGCGACAGTTGTTCGGTCGCCCAAGTTAAAAGATCGAACAACTACTTATTTTTTAAAAAACAATCAGAATATCACCGTCATAGTTACCACCCGGCCTTATCCGGAATACTATTATGGGGATCGGTTGTGGGTTAAGTGTTTTAGTTTATCGGTTATTGAATCGTCTTATAAAAATCAACCCGCTCGTTGGGCCTGTCCTTGGCCGGTTTTAAACTTAATAGCCAGACCAACTGATGGTTGGCGTCTTAAAATTGCCAGTTGGCGAACTGGTTTGTCCGAGAGGCTGACTGGGGGGTTAGCTGAACCTTATGCTTCTTTAGCTAGTGGTATGTTATGGGGCGATGATAGCGCTTTACCCCAAGCAATTACAGAATCTTTTAAAAAAACCGGTACAACTCATTTATTGGCTGTGTCCGGTTATAATGTAATGGTTTTAACCAGTATATTATTTTGGGTTTTAATAAGTTTAGGTTGGCGTGTTTTTGGCGCTAGCTGGTTAGTGGCCGGCGCAGTGGTAGTTTTTGTGGTTTTTACCGGCGCCGAAGCCGCTACTGTTAGAGCCGGTATTATGGCTTTAATGGTTATGTTGGCTTATTGTTTAAAGCAAAAAGTAAACAAATTTAATTTACTTTTATTAGCGGCTTGTTTAATGCTTTTTTATCAGCCACTTTATTTGTTTGATTTGGGTTGGCAACTTTCTTTCGCCGCCATGGTTGGCTTGTTGTGGTTAGCGCCTTTATTAAGAAGACGGTTAATTTTTATTACCAATAAATTTGGTTTGCGGGCCGCAGCCGTTGATACCTTGTCAGCCAGTTTAATTACTTTGCCTTTAATATTGTGGCAACTTAAACAATTATCCGTTGTAAGCCCGCTAGCTAATTTATTGATTGGCCCTTTGGTAGTTTTGGTATTTATTTTTGGTTTACCTATTTTAATTATACCGCCGGCTTTAGAATTTTTAATTGGGATTTTTGCTTGGTCATTGCAATTTATTTTAAGTTATATGATTAAAGTTGTTACTTTATTAGCCAGCTGGCCCAGTAGTTGGCTGGAATCGTCCCGATTGGTTTGGTTGATGGTTCTAATTGTTTATTTTTTATTATTTAGGGTTTTATTTTATCAACCAAAAAAATGAAAAAGATTTTTATTATTTTGTTTTTATTTTTAGTAGGTATTTTTATTTGGTTAATGTTTTTTAAACCTAAACTTTTACAAGTGGTTTTTTTTGATGTTGGTCAGGGCGACGCTTGTTTAATAACCACACCTAGCGGTCAAACCATATTAATTGATGGCGGTCCCGGTCGTTCTTTATTAACTAAGTTGGGCCAACAAATGCCCTGGCATAAACGAACCATTGATGTGGTAATTTTGACTCATCCCCATGCCGACCATTTGGCTGGTTTATTGGAAGTGTTAAAACGTTATAAGGTTAGACTTGTGTTGTGGACTGGTGTGCTGCATACTTCGCCGGAATATTTAACTTGGCTTAAAATAATTAAAGAAAAAAATATTTCAGCCAGAACAATTGAGGCTGGACAAAAAATAATTTTAGAATCGGTCATTTTGGAAACAATTTGGCCAGAAGGTAGTTTAGCTGGTCAAACTGTAGTGGATTTAAATGCCAGTTCTTTGGTTATTCGGTTGGTTTATTTAAAGACAGCTCTTTTATTGACTGGCGATATTAATCAAACAGAGGAAGAATTAATTTTGGCGGCTGGTCGGTTGATTGAAGCGCAAATAATTAAAATAGCTCATCAGGGGAGTTCCACTTCAAGTAGTTTGGAATTTTTGCGGGCCGTTAAGCCTGTTTGGGCGGTTATTTCGGTAGGCGATAATAATTATGGGCATCCTCATAAAATTATTATGGATCGTTTAAAAAAATTATTTATTAAAATATTACGAACCGACAAGCTGGGGGATATTGAATTTAGAAGCGACGGAAAAATTTGGCAACCCCTTTGATCGCCTTGGCCCTTTTTGGCCAATGTGCTACCATAGCTGGTGCTTGAACTTTAATCAGATAGCTTTTTATGTCTAAACATCCCAGAGAAGAAAGAACGTTTGTTATGGTTAAACCGGACGGCGTTAAGCGCGGTTTGACTGGTGAAATAATAAAACGCATTGAACAGCGCGGTCTTAAGGTAATTGCCTTAGAAATGTTTCAGCCGTCTTTAGAACAAATAGATAATCATTATCCTAAAGAAGAATCTTGGGTAGCCCGTTTAGGAGAAAAAACTCTTAATACTTACGCTAAGTATGGTTATGATGCTATGGAAGAGTTGGGTACGGATGATAAATTAGCCATTGGCCAAATGGTGCGTAAATGGTTGGTGGAGTACATGACTTCGGCGCCATTAGTTAAAATGGTTGTGGAAGGTGTTCATGTGGTAGATATGGTTAGGAAATTAGCCGGTAACACCATGCCGTATATTGCCGAAATGGGAACCTTACGTGGTGATTTTTCCGTAGATTCAGCGGCTGCGGCTAATAAAGATAAACGAGCGGTTCATAATATAGTTCATGCTTCAGAAACAGCCGAGGAAGCTAGCCATGAGATTTCCCATTGGTTTTCTCCGGAGCAAATACATGCTTATAAAAGGGTGGAAGATGATCTGATGTTATAGAGTATTTTTTAATACATTTTACTTAAGACAACCTTTTTACTAAAGTAAAAAGGTTGTTTTTTTGTTTACTAGTAGTTAAATTTGACATATTTAACAATTATGTTATTATCAAACTAATATATGAAACTTACGCAATTATTCGCCATTTTGCCGATCAATTTGAAGGCCATTATCATTGGTTTGATTTTGGTTATTTTGCCGCCGGCGGTTGGCTATGCTAAGTCATAATATATAAATTAGAAATTTAGCTAAAAAACCAACCGCCTACTTAAAACAGGGCGGTTGGTTTTTTATATACCCTCCTTCGCTGACACTGCTAGTGGATTGTGATTAGAAATAATAAATTATAGGGTATTTCATTGCTGATAAAAGCTACGGAGGATGAATACAGAGTTAATTTAAATAAGTGATTCAAAAAAGTTTTTTAACAATTTAATATAAAAACAAATCACAATACTAACAATAATGGGAATTTAAGATGGAAAAGCAAGTCGATCAGAAAAGTTCAGTGGATGCTGTCGTTTCTTTAACAAGAATAGGCAACAATAATCAGATTAAAGAGGGGGTTACTAGCAGTAAAGACAATCCTTTTAACAAAGTTGATTCAAATTTTGACTGTCAGAATAACGAAGATGGTTGTGAGGTATTCTCGCAGTATTGCAGGATTCGCGGTTAAATTAATTAAATAAAAATAAATAAATTTGGAGAAATAAAATGAAATCAAATACTGACTTAGTTGATCTAAGTTTAATCAATGATCTGATTCATTATAAAAATGAGTTAGAAAAGCTTAATAAGGCTTTATATTTCCAAAATATTTTATTTAAGGAGTTTAATCTTAACGGCGATTTACCTACTCAGCAACAAATAGTTAGTCGAAAAAAAACAAAAGCAGAATACAATGAAATACAAGATGTTTATAAAAGTATTTGTCTTAAAATACCTAATTATAAGGGTATTCTTAAGGAAATTAGGTTGGCAGAGGCTGGTATTTTAAATAAAAATAAAATTAGGCTAAATTTTTCAAACACCTTAGCCGATCCGCCTAATTTGATTTTAGGTTTATCACAATAAAAATAAATTTTAAAGTTTTCTCACAAAGAAAACGTAACACACCCGATTCAGCGCACAATAATAGCTGAATCGGGTTTTATTTTATATTTGGTAAATAAGATAATAATTTGACAATAATTTGGGGTTTGTTATACTTATTTTAATTATGAATCTATACAGTATTGCTTATCGTTCTTGGTTCTGGTTTAAACTCTCTCAGCAGGTGAGCGGTGTTTCTGTATGGTCATAATATACTTTTAGAAACAAAACCGAACGCCTTCTGGGAATTATTTGCCAGAAGGCGTTTTTAGTTATTTAATAAATATTTGTCATTTGTAATTTGTTTCGGAGATAAGCGTTTAGGTTACTTGTATTAGCCGAAATGGATTAAGAATGATAAATCATCATCAAAAATAAATAAAATATTAACACCAACCAATCAAGGAGGAAGTTATGTCTAGTTCTAAATCAGGTAAAAACGGTAAATTTGTAAAAAATTTATCCTTAGAAGAAAAACAAATGTATGCTGTTTTTCTTTATCAGCGATTTGTTTTTTTGGAAGATAGTATATACGAACATTATTTAAAAAATCGGGTTAGTTTTACAGCTAATCATTATCGAGTTTATTTGAAAATTTTTTATCTCCTAAAGAAAGCCTATTACCGAGCTAAAAATTTTGGAATTGATATGGATTGGCCAGGCGAACCCCGTTTATTACCTAATGGAACTAACGGATATTATAGTTCTCAAAAAACAGTTAAAATTTTATTAGGTTCATTTATGTTTTTGCTTAGGGAGATAAACGGGGCTGGTTATCAAAAAATTCCAGCCGTAGTCGCCGGTATTAAAAAAATAAAATATTTTCATAATAAAGCGCTGGTTGATTATAAAAAAACTTCCAGCCCAAAAATTCTTAAAAAGGAAGAATATAAAATTAATAGTAAGGATGGGGGATCTTTTGTTCCCAGTGGTCTTTATTGTTAGGAGGATGGTTGTGAAAGTACAAAATAAAAATAAAACTAGTTTAATTGAACTGGGGCAAGCTGCTAATAAAGTGGCTTATGCCAAAAATAATCCTAAAGGCGATGTGAACGGCGCTATGATGCGTTTACTGGAAACAATTGAAAAGGCCGATCCTGCTGACTGGGAAAAATTTAAAAAAATTAGCCAAAAAAACAATTAAAAATATTTATAGAGACGTTTAAAACCGTCTCTATTTTTTTGGCTAATGAAAGCTAATGTGGATAATTTTTTGGCTAATCTTAGGTAAAAAACTATAAATTTCCAATTGACAAAGTTGATTATTTGCGCTATTATTAAATTAGCCCTATTACAACTGGCTTAATGTGTTATCGAGCTCTACAAACCTTTTGTTTTGGAGGCGTCTAGTAGTTTAATGATTAAAATTGTTAACTCTGGCGCATATCCAACAGCCTGGAGCTTTAATTAATAAAAGGTCAAGGTTGGTGTTTATTATTAGCCAATCTAAACCTATTAATGAAAAGCTGGCTTACCTGAATTATTCAGGAACTCGATTGGCATTAAGCCACAGGTTAGGGCTTTTATTTTACCAAAAAAATTGTTATATTTGATGCTACTTAATAAGTTGGGCAAATATTTGATTAAGTAGAATAAGCTAAGGATTAGCGGATAGTAAAAATTATCTACGAGGTAGTGGCCGGGGTGTGGTGTACCGGTAACATGCACCCTTGGGGTGGGTGTGACAGCGGGTTCGACTCCCGCCACCCCGACCATTATTCCGTAGTTATTAATTAGTAATCTAAAATCAGGGTAAAGTTTTTAGCGATTAACTTTTAAGGTAAGTTAATTTTTGTGGTATACTGAAAAGGTTAATGTTAGTGTTTTTTTATTAGTCACTAACGCCTATGATAAAAGATCTTTTGTTCAAACCAAGCGGATTTAGCCGTTGGCTCAATCTGATTATTATTGGTTTGTTTTTATTATTGAGTGCCTTTTTTGTTTGGCAGTTTTTACGGCCAGCGGACAATCAGTCTTGGTCGCCCGATTCTTATGTTAGTTTAGCCGATAGTCCGGTTGTGGAAAAAGTTATTGGGCCAATAGTTTTATCAGAGTCTTGTTTGGTAAAAAATCCTTGCCCCATTAAGATTAAAGCTATTGATCCGGAGGGGGATAAATTGGTTTATCATTTTTATTCCTTACCTAATGATGATTTGATGATTAAACCAGTGGAAGCTGATTCAGGAGAAACTATAGCGCCGGCTTTGATTTTTAATAAACCAGGTGAAATTATTTTTAAAGTTTTAGTACAAGATGAGGCTGGCCATGCTGCCCCGGAACAGTCTTTGGTGGCTCTGGTTAAAGAAAATTAGCCTATTGGTTAGTGGGCTCTAGTTAAAAGATTAATTGCTTAATAAAGCACTAGGTTAGTATTGCCTAATTTAATGATTAATGACGTTAAGGTTAAGTTGATTTTAGTATTGACAAAAGTTAAATATTATATTGTTTTAGAAGGTGGTTTTTTAGTTTGACGAAAATCAAAAAGTATGGTATACTAACAATAGTAATAATACTTAAATATAGGTATTATTTAGTTAAAGTTGTCTAAACCGCTAAAACAAACATTTTATGGATAATAAGACATATTTAAGCACTCGTTTTAACTTTAGAGTTGGACGGGTTTTTTTGTTGGCCACTTGGTTATTATTTTTTGGTTGGTATTTTTCTAATACAGCCAAGGCCGTAAGTTGTCTTCAAGGTTCTTCTTGTGTGGTTAGCGCTACAGTAACAGATCCAGAAAATGATCCAATTAGCAATGTTACTTTTAGCAGTAGTGTGAATGCTTCCAGTTGTACGATTGGCGGTGTTAGTGGAACAGTCAGTGGTGCTACCTGTTTTAGGAATGCTACTATGGCTCCTTCTGTTTCGGCTAATGCGACTTATATTTTTTCCTCCACGGGTAGTTTTTCGGTTAGTGTTAGCGCCACGGATAATGCCGGGCATATTTCTAATACTTCTATTCCAGTAACTGTTACCACGCCAGTGCCGGGCAAATTAACTTTTACGCAAAAACCTGCTGTTTGGACTAACAGCACTACGGCCGCTTTTGGCTGGTCAGCTGTAACATACGCCACTTCTTATTTAGTTTATTTGGATAATATTTTAGAAGTTGATCAGACTGGAACATCTTGGGTTAAAACGGGTTTATCAGCCGGTTCTCATACCGTGATTGCTTATCCTTTAAATTCTAGTGGTACAGGCACGTCAGATAGTTGGACTTGGGGGATTGATACAGTCAAACCAACTTGTGGTACTTTTTCACCCAATCCGTCGCCTTGGAAAACTAGTGGCACGCAAGCTTTTACTATATTAAGCAGGAGCGATACGGGCGGTTCAGGTATAAACGTTGATTTATCCAGCAATAATTGTACCACCGGGTCAACTAATGGCAGTACTTGTGTAGTAAATATCCAAGACAATGCTGGTAATACTGGCGATCCTAGTACCTGTACCAGTCCACCTAACCGCGTAGATGCTACAGCCCCTAGTCAGGTTAGCTTGTCGGTTTCACCTAGTTCTACTAATGGTTCATTTACAATAAGTTGGACTGCAGCTACTGATAACGAAAGCGGTTTAAGTAATTATGAATTATGGCGGGCAGCCGATAATGCTGGCTCACCTGGTACTTGGGGATTGGTTAAAAGTACTGGCACTTCTACTACTACCACTGATAGTCCAGCAACTGATGGCAAATGGTGGTATGGCGTTCACGCTGTTAACAACGCTGGTGGTTATTCCACCGAAACCTCTGCTCAGTTTGGTATTAAGGATACGGTG
>Ga0180007_10000119_pt1 | contig 140294 bp, 114 predicted proteins | sample MM_PC_MetaG_FD_121122 | JGI IMG/M metagenome (GOLD analysis project Ga0180007, IMG submission 121122) | Groundwater microbial communities from the Aspo Hard Rock Laboratory (HRL) deep subsurface site, Sweden - MM_PC_MetaG | ecosystem: Environmental > Aquatic > Deep subsurface > Groundwater...
GTCAAGAAAGGATTATATCTGCCCGGAAACTAATCTTCCTGATCAGCCGAACCGCCGAGGTACGCGATCCGTATGCCAGGTGGTGTGGGAGGGCTCCTCAGTGATGGGGAGTCCTATCCCGATGGGGCCTTTATTTTTGCTTGACAATTCGATATAAATACGTACAATAAACCGTACAGGAGGAGCTAAATATGGAAGCAATAACCTATACAGCTGCAAGACAAAATCTTGCAAAAACAATGGACAAGGTCTGCGATGACCGTTCGCCGATTATAGTGACACGTAAATCATCAAATTCTGTTGTTATCATGTCACTTGAGGACTATGAATCGCTTGAAGAAACAGCATATCTCTTGCGATCACCGAAAAATACAAAACGTCTTTTAGAGGCAATAGCCCAATTGGAAAATGGAAAAGGGCATGAAAAGGAGCTTATAGATTGAAGCTCATTTTTTCAGACCACGCATGGGACGATTACCTCTTTTGGCAAAAAACTGACAAACAAATTTTACGCCGAATTAATAACTTGATCAAAGATACAATGCGTAACCCATTTGAGGGCATTGGTAAACCTGAACCTTTAAAACATGCTCTCTCAGGGTATTGGTCTCGACGAATAACCGATGAACACCGATTTATCTACAAAGCCTCTGAAAATGCAATTGAAATTGCACAACTCCGATACCACTATTGATACTTTACATACAGCCCCAACGCCGCCCTTCACCCGCCGGGCGGAAATACCGAAAAAGGTTGAAAAGGCAATAATGGTTGTTAAACAAAACCCTTTATCGAAGCGACGCCGTAAGCCCGGTCGGCTGTGCAAGGGCATTGTTATGTGTTTTACACAACCAATGTTAAATTGTGTGGTTTTGGATAAGTCACTGGGATAAATTCAATTTTAAAGGGCAAATTATTATTTACCAAGTCTTTCACCTGACTTTCCATTAATTTTTTTTCAATACAATAAGTGACGACCAATTTTAAATATCGTCTTAGGATCATCAAGGGTGGAAATGAATCTTTATATTCCATCCACTCCATTAAGTCCTTTTTCCCTTTTGAACTGTTACATGATCTACATGCATAAATTAAATTATCACCTGCGTCCTTACCACCATATTTTTGTGGGAAAATATGGTCAAGTGCTAAATCATCAGTTGCACCGCAATAACTACACTTATTCCCAGACAATAATTTGATTTTTTCATCATCAAAGATTGTCCTGATATTCATTGAACCATCCATGAGTCCTTTGAATAATTTTGCTCTTATCATATAATTAAAAGGTACATACTTCTCCTGTTTTCTATCAACTGCTGTGTGAGCCATCGCAAGGTTTGCATACGACCAGAACAAGAGATTTTTAACTATATTCAAATCTTTTTTTGCCACAAATATTCCTTATTATTTGCAAACGTAATGAATTTTATCCACTGTCCCGTGTTCAAAACTGAGCCAAAGATGGCATAATTCCAGCGGACGTAAAGGTTCACCGGTCAAATCTTGACAAGGGATGGTGGATAAAATCCTGTTGGACTTGACCGGCGATTCTATGAAGGCTTACCAATATATATGGGGATTGTAAAGTGAGTATTTCTTACGTCAGTAAAAGTGAGTGTCTCAGCATGCCATTTACCATCTGTTTTTTGCTTTGATTATTTATTTTCATGGCATCTGGTTCGATTCAAATGATGAAAAAGGTTAAAACCGATGAATACAAGTCCTTTTTATTTATAATATCCGTGCCAATGGCGCAGGTCTCCTATCGTTTATTTATGAAAACGCGCAAAGGATCATAACCTGTTATTGCAGAATGCTACATCACGACGTATTCCTCCTGTATTGCGGCCGGATAATTTCAAAGGAACCCGTACCATGGAGGTACTTTGGAATCTCAAATCGTTTGATCATGATTCCCTTTTGGCAGACCGGGCAACGTTTGATATCCTCTCCGGTAAGCGAAAGCATGATGTCTTCAATTGATTTTTTGGCGGTTTTCCCTTGGGGCGTTGTCACACCAAGCAATGCCCGGCACAGAGCGATGTTTTTCTTTTTACATCGGTTGGCAAACAGACCAAAATGTCTGATGCGCATAAAGTTCGGCGGCACCACGTGGAGAAGGAACCGCCGGATAAACTCCACCGCATCCAGAGTCAATTCCTCGATTCGATCCTTTTTGCGGTTTTTGTAGGAAAAGGTCACACGCCCGTTTTCGCAGGATATGATCCGGTTGTTTGAGATGGCCACCCGATGGGTGTAGCGGGCCATGTACTCTAACACCGTCTCCGGTCCGGAAAACGGCGGTTTGGAATAGACCACCCAGGGTGTTGACCAGAGTTCGGACACCAGTGTCCTAAACCCTTTGGGCGATTCAAACCGGGCCGCCTGCCCTGGGAAGATGAGCGTTTTCTTGTCAAAGGCTTCCTTCAATCCTTCCATGAATTTCCCTCGAAACACCTCGGATAGAGCTTTGACCGGAAAAAGGAATGTCTCGGGACAGGTTTTAAACGCTGTTTTATCCGGCGATAAAACCCCGCCGGGAACCAGGAAATGAAGATGGATGTGATCCATGAGCTGTTGGTTCCAGGTGTGCAGAATGCCGATCACACCCAGCTTTCCTCCCATGCCGTTTTTCGGATTCTCACCAAAGGTGAGTAAGGTCTCTGAGACGGACTTAAAAAGCAAGGCATAAACCACCTTTTTGTTGCACAAGGCCAGGGGGTTGATGCTGTGAGGCAGGGTGAACACGCTATGAAAGTAAGGCACGGGCAAAAGCTCGGCTTTCCTTGCTTCCAGCCAACGGGCCTTGGCCATGGTCTGGCATTTGGGACAGTGCCGGTTGCCGCAGGAGTTATAAACATGGGCAGTGCTATCGCAATCGTTGCATACATGGATATGGCCCCCGAGAAATGGGGTCCGGCACTCCAGGATATCCCCCACCACCTTGTAATGATCCGGGTGGAGTTTGTATGATTTTTGATAATCGCCGATGTAGCGCCGAAAAATCTCGGCCATCTCCGGGCTTTTCTTACTCATCGATGGGATCATGAGCGTCCTCCCACGGGGATTGGGCCAGGGGCTCATCGGCCATGTAAATATCCAATGGGGATTTGATTTTGGAAATACTTTCCCGGGTCACATGCAGGTAGATCATGGTCGTTGCGAGGTTCTTGTGACCGAGCATTCTCTGAATGCGGTGGATGTCGTATCCGGCTTCAAGCATGTGGGTGGCAAAACAATGTCGGAGCGTATGAATGCCATGCCCTCGGGTGATGCCTGTCCTTTTTTTAGTGCTGGAAAAGATTTTTTGGGCCGATGATTTTGAAAGGGGGTTTTCCGGGGTGGTGGAGTAAAACAACCAATCCTTGGGTTTGTATATCCGCCAGTATTCCCGAAGTTCCTTCAATAGATTTTCAGATAAGGTGGTGTAGCGGTCTTTGTTGCCTTTTCCCTGAACCACCCGGATGACCATGCGTTTACTGTCGATGTGTTCCAGCTTGAGAGAAACCAGTTCTTCAAGCCGCAGACCCGACGAATAGGCGGTCATCAGCAACAGGCGATCCCGGAAGCACTTGGTTCCGTTAATCAAGACCATGACTTCCTCGAAACTCAACACTTCCGGCAAGTGCTTGGGGGTTCGCTGTGCCGGAATGGCCATGGCGATTGTCTCGTCATTGAGAATATTCCTATAAAGAAACCGAATGGCACTGCGTGCTACATTGCAGCTGCTGAATGAAAGACCTATGCTTTCTTTCATGTAAATCAAGTAATCCTGAAGTTCTACATGACTGAGCTTGTCAGGGGACCGTTTATAATGCCGGGCAAGTTTATCAATGTGATAGAGATAGGCATCCTGAGTCTTGACTGAAAAGTTTCTTACTTTCATGGGGCGGATCATGTCTTGTCTTAATACTGTCATCGTTTCTCCTTTGAGTTAAAAAAATAATAAAATAAAGGAGATATAAAATGATTACAGCGTCATGAAAAGGGTTGTTCCGCTTTTTGTAACGTGAATCAAAGATTGTTTACATCAGAAGTGTTTGAAATTGCGAGGTATACTGCCGCGAAGCGGTTTAGTCCAACGTTGGGATCGTAGTAAAAAATATATTTTTTTCTATTACTTTTGTTCATTAAATCAAGCCCCCAACCCATTTGCCCAGCTTTTTAAGCTTGTCCCCGCGAAGGCGGGGAAGCTGGCCGCCGGAAGCATGTTTTTCTTTTCTTCGTGCTCTTGTGTGTGTTTAAACTTGCTTTTGTTTTTTTTGTCCACCACCCGTTCCCGTTGGTCACTGAAGAACACGAAGATCCACGAAGAAGGTCAAGGGCCTCCGGCTGTCCTGCCGAGGGCATGTTTTTCTTCATGAACTTCATGGCCTTCATGGTAAAATTTCTTTTTGGGTGTGGCTTAGCCGAGCTATGCGCTTCATGGTTAATTTTTTCCGTCATGACGGGTTTTCCATCCGGGATAGTGTTTGCGTTTTGAGGGGACAAAGAGGCGGGCAAAGAATGTGGGGATGGTGCTTCTATCTCCTTTTTTCATATGTTCTATTCCCTGGCGGACAAGCCAGATGGTCATGAACAGCTTGAAAAAAATATCCGGGCAGGCGATGTTTCCCCGGCGCCTGTAGATATTCATGACAAAACGGGCAAGGGGCTTGGAGTTAGTGGCCTGGATAATCATAATCACCAGGGTGAGGATTTTTTTGGAATAATTGCCGTAATGGGAATGATAATACCAGGGATCCAGATCCATTTTTCTGGCCTGTTCGTATAGTTCTGTTCCGCAGTACATGCGCAGGGAATAAAGAATCAGGGTGAACCTGCCTTCAAGTTTCAATAAAAACTCGATGGAATCTTCCATGTCCTTTTCCGTGTCAACCAGAGGGTTATCAATGATCAGATCATAATAGGGAAAAACCAGATCGGGGTAGGATCGCAGCATATCATGGCATTCTGTAAATTTTGAAACAAGACCGGGCCTGCGGTAGGATTTCAGGGTCCGTTTATTGGCTGACTGGAAACCGGTCCGTGTCCGGATCATCCCTGCCCGGACCAGGCAGTCGAGTTTTTTCCGTGTCAGATAGGAGGGAATAATCCCCATCACGGCAAAGGGGAGATTGATTTCCTCTTTGTATTTTTCGGCAAATTCCTCGATGTAGGCCTCGTCGTGGAAAATAAAGCCGTCATCGGGAATGCTCACATATTCCAGATCAGGGGACAGGCTCAGACAGTATTTCAACTCGGCGATCACGTAATCCACGCTGTGATATCGAAAACAATCGTAGCCCTTTCCCAGCTGTTTGTAGCGACTGTTAATGCAGTAGCTGCATTCAAAAGGGCAACCGTGGCTGGTGAATACGGAATAATAACGGCCCATGTATTTTCGAAGAAGCCTGTCATTCAGGGGGACCAGATGGCCTTTTTCTGCAATGAAATGATGCTGGAGACCGTAATCCGGAAAAGGCAGACGGTCGATATCATCCATGGCCGGCCGGATGTCATTTTGTTTGATGGCCCCATCAGGCAAACGTTTCCAGAGGTTAAGGATGTCCGGGTTATCCGGGTCAAGGCACCATTCATAAAGGGGTTCATACCCTTCTCCGACAATCACACAATCTGCAAGTTCAAGGGCATCACCTGGAAAGGATGAGGGATGAACCCCTCCAAGGATAATGGGTTTACCCGTGGGTCTAAGATGCTGGGTCAATGCCTTGACCCTGTCCCTGTCTGAGCTCATCATGGTGATGCCGATGGCATCATTGTCCATAACACAGTCTCGGATCTCATCAAGCAGAGCCCGTGAATAAAGACCGGGCTTATTCTGATGAAACACGATGTGCCAGATCTGGGCATATCTGGGCAAAAAGATCATGGTTGTTTCAATGCCCATTGATTTCAGATAGGCTGAAATTGACCGAAGCCCATAATTGTCAAAGCAATCCAGGGGACTGATCAAAGCGATTTTTCGAATCATCGCAACAGAAATTCTCCATCATCATTGATGGGAGTCTTTGAAATAAAATCAAGAATAAGTTTGGCGGTTTCCACAGGTTTTTCTTCCTGGGGAACATGACCGCACTGGGGAATGATCGATAATACCGAGTTGGTCAGATCTTTCCGGAAACGATACCCAACGGTTTCAAGGGGTATCCAGGCATCATCCCGCCCCCAGATAATCAGGGTTTTTGTGGTGTTGTCACGGGTTGCAAGCATGACAGGTGATTCATCGACAAATGCTATGGACCGTGCGGTTTTAATCTGGATGTCCTGGGCGTTTTCAGTGCATAGGCGTTTGTAGTAAGCATCAATTCGATCCTGAGTCACCTTGCTCTTATCGAACATCACTTCTTTCAGGTTCATCCGAATCATCCAGGGTCCAAAAATCATTTTTGAGAAAAAAGGCGACATGGGCAACCGGGCCAGTTTGATGATCATGGGCATGTCCATGGGATAGCCCCCGGCATCAATGAGCACCATGGATGAGACCCGTTCGGGGTGGGTTTTGGATAAAACAGCCGTGATGGCACCGCCCATGGAATTGCCCACCATAACCACATCGGTCAGTTTCATCACATCCATCCAGTCATCCACATCCTCCATAAGGGCTTCAATATTGTATCGCGAATCCAGAGGTTTTTCTGACCAGCCAAACCCTTTCAAATCCAGGGCCCAGACATGATAACCCTCCTTGTTGAGAAGGGGGGCCACCTCTTCCCAGGTATAGGTGGACGAACCAAAGCCATGGAGAAGGACCACATCCTTTCCTTTTCCAGGGTATTCCGTGTAATGGAATTCAAGGCCCTTGACTGTTACCATACGGTCATAAACCGCCATGACAGGGACCTCGCCTGACGGGAGTTTTTTATTAAACAAACCGCAGGCGCACAGGCCGACCAAAGACAAACACACACACATCCATTTTAATAATTTCACGTAAGTCCTCCTTTAGAATCCATATCGTTCACGATGGCATCATGAAATCCAAGCCTATAAACCAAGGACGGATAGTCATGAACAACGATGCCATTTTTAGTGTACACTTAGGATTTGAATGGTTATTTGGATTAACTGATACACACAGATTCTTCAAAAATACAATATCAAATTGACACACGTATAAATTGCTAAGTAATCGGTGTTTATAAACGTTGAAATGTAAAATGAGCAGTTGGTAAAAAAGATAAGCGATATTTATATATCATCGTCATTTATTGGTATATCTCAAACGGTGCACCTATGTCATCTCTCAGCCAACAAGGCCCTTGATTTACAAAAGTATTACACTCAAAAACCCGCTTGTGCCTTGCCTTTCAAAGGCTCTTTATTATAGGATAACCCAAATTGTCAATAACTTCCAAAAGAATCAATTGCTCATACTATGAATAAAAAAACACCCATCGCAGTTATAGGAATGGCAGGAATTTTCCCTGGAGCGCGGGATATCCATGCCTTCTGGAACAATATTGAAAATAAAGTCAGTGCTATCTGCGATGTTCCCAAAGACCGATGGATTCTTGATCCGGACCGAATTGTCAGCAAAACTGTGGAACAAGACAAAACCCTTTCCAAACGGGCCGGGCTGATCCGTGATTTCAATTTTGATCCGTCAGGTTTCTCCATGGACCCTGACCTTCTTCTCTGCCTTGATCCCATGTACCATCTGGTTCTGACCGCAGGGCGAGAAGCCCTATTGCCCATCCGGACAATCGATGCCATGAAAAAACGCAGCGGGGTGATTCTTGCCGCCATTGCTTTGCCCACGGACAGCGCCTCCATGGTGACCCGTGAAGTCCTTGGGAAAACCTTTGAAGCATCTATCTTCGGACATGGTGTGATTGATTCCATCGGCCCCCTTACACGAGCCCAGTGCCTTGCCAGCCGGGTCACCAGCCTTCCTGCAGCTATCCTCGCAAAATCCCTGGGCATGGGCGGGGGAAGCTATACTCTGGATGCAGCCTGTTCATCCTCCCTTTATGCCATCAAACTGGCCTGTGACGAACTTTGGGCACGGCGGTCGGACATGATGCTGGCAGGCGGAGTATCCCGCCCTGAATCCCTGTTTACCCAGGCAGGATTCACCCAGCTCAAAGCCCTGTCGCCCTCGGGCATTTGCTCTCCCTTTGATGCCAACGCCGACGGCCTGGTGGTGGGAGAAGGCGCAGGGGTCATTGTGCTCAAACGACTGGATGATGCAGTAAGGGATCAGGACACTATCCATGCCCTGATTCACGGCGCTGGTCTCAGCAACGATATCGGAGGCAATCTCCTGGCTCCTGACAGTGAAGGTCAGATCCGGGCCATGAACCTTGCCTATGAAAACACAGGATGGTCTCCCTATGATGTGGACCACATCGAATGCCACGGCACCGGAACACCGGTGGGCGATGCCATTGAATTAAAAAGCCTGAGGGCGGTCTGGGGCCAGTCCGGATGGACAAAACAACAGTGTGCCATTGGCAGTGTCAAATCCATGGTGGGCCATCTCCTTACAGGCGCTGGAATCGCAGGAACCATCAAAACACTCATGGCCATGAAACACAAAACCCTGCCGCCCTCATTGAATTTCACTGAGCCGGCACAGGGAAGCCCCCTTGTTGACGGACCTTTCCGGGTTCAGACAGAGGCCTCTGACTGGGATCGGCGAAAGGACCATCCGCGGCGTGCGGCCATGAGCGCCTTTGGCTTCGGGGGTATCAACGCCCATGTTCTGGCCGAGGAATGGGAGCCAGGATATGCCAAACATGCTTACGTTCCCTCGACACTTTCTTTGGAAAACGCACAGCCTTTGTGTGATGTGGCCGTGGTGGGCATGGGTACCTTTTTCGGACCTGCCCAGACCCTGGAAGAATTTCAGAGCGCCTTGTTTGACGCACGCCCCATGACAGGAGCCACTGCCGCTGCCACGCGATGGAAAGGGTCTGAAAAAGCCGGGGAAAAACATCTGGGTACCAAAAAACTGCCCAAAGGCAATTATCTGAACACCCTTGAGGTGGCCATTGGAGAATTTCATATTCCCCCCAATGAAATTCCGGATATTCTGCCCCAGCACCTGATGATGCTCAAGGCCGCGGCCCAGGCCATGGCTGATGCAGGCTTGCCCCATCGTGAAGACCGGCCCCGGATGGGAACGGCCATCGGCATGAATTTCGATTTTGAAGCCACTAATTTTCATATGCGCTGGAACCTTGAAAACCAGGTCCGTGACTGGAATCGCCTCCACAATCTGGGCCTTGACACGGAGGGCGAGCAAGCCTGGCTGGACGAGCTCAAAAAAGACTGTCAGCCACCCCTGTCATCGGCACGAACCACCGGAGCCCTGGGGGGTATCATCGCCAGCCGGGTGGCCAAAGAATTCAGACTCGGTGGCCCCAGCTTCATCGTATCCTGCGAAGATGCCTCGGGCTTGAAAGCCCTTGAAATCGGTCTTCGATCCATCCAGAACCGTGAAACAGATCTTTTTCTGGCCGGTGCTGTTGACCTCCCCGGTGAAATACGAAACCTCATTGTCACTGACCATCTGAGAGCCCTTTCAGACAACGATTTGATTTATCCATTTGATCCTTCTTCAACAGGCATTCTTCCGGGTGAAGGCGCTGTGGCGGTTGTTCTAAAACGTCTGGACAAGGCCATTGACGATGGGGATCGAATCTATTCCATCATCAAAGGCATGGGCCATGCCTCCGGCGGAGGGATTGATGAGCCGGGCCTTTCACGGGAAGCCTATGCAGAATCCCTGGGCCGGGCATTTAGCGATTCGGGTCTATCCCCCTTGTCTGTTGATTATATGGAAACCCACGGAAGTGGCTTTGCACTGGAAGACAAGGGAGAAGCAGATGCCCTCAACCATTTTTTCAATTCCGAATCAACAAAGAAAAATCCCCTTGCCGGAAAGATCTCTCTGGGATGCACCAGCCCCATCACAGGACAGACCGGAGCCGCATCGGGCCTGACCGCATTGATCAAGGCCAGTCTCTGTGTTTACCAGGGGCAGATCCCCCCGTTTGTTCATCAACGCCATCCATCGGACAGTCTTTTTGATCCGGAGATCTTTTATTCTCCCCTGATCACCGTACCATGGGATACCCCCAAAGGTGGTTATTCAAAACGGGCTTGCGTGGCTTCCATTACGCCGGACGGCAATATCTGCCATGTGATCATAGAGCAGCCCGGAACCGATTCAAAAGCAGAATCTGAGGTCGCGTTATTCAAGCCCCTGAAACCGGTTCGAGACACACACAGCTCCTCAAAAACAGGACCTGCAAAAATCATATCCCTGGTCGTGGGAGGGCCTGTCCTGAAGGGCACACCACCAAAAGGTGCACCGGCAAAACCCATACCCACCCGGATGAAGCCAGCCCCTGTGGCAGCGCATCCTGTTGTTCCTGAAATCAAGAGAACACCGGCCCCTGTGAAAGCCAGGGTCCCTGAGACACCACGATCCATGCCTGCCATGGCAACACCCCGGCCCATGTCTGGCATGGAAACAGGTTCAAACCAGACGGTGATGGGACTTGTCCGTCAAACCATGGAAACCTTTCAAAAAAATAGTGCAGAAACAGCCAGATCTCATAACCGTTATCTGGATTTTTCCCGCACCATGACCCAAAACTTTGCAAAGACCCTTATCTTCCAGTCAGAACTCGTGGAACAGGCCATACAATCTGGAAACGATGACCTTGTATCGTCCCTGATTATAGATGACCCTTTTGTCTGTACCCTGGATTCACAGGACTATCCCTATGATCAAGTCCCTGAACATAACCCTGATTTCAAGCATGTCCCATCCATGAAACCGCTTCCGGAACCTGTGATTGAGTCTCTGATTGCGATTGGCGAGCCCCCTGCCATGCCTTGGGTTGAAAAACAAAAACCGGCCGGGCCAGAGCCCGCTTTTCCCCGTGACATGTGTATGGAATTTGCCATCGGTTCCCTGGGCAAGGTTTTGGGGCCCATGTTTGACGTGGTGGACAGCTACAACGTCAGGGTCAGGCTTCCGGACGAACCCCTGATGCTGGTGGACAGGATTATGTCTGTTGAGGGCGAAAAAGGTTCCCTGAAATCAGGAAAGGTTGTAACCGAGCATGATGTGCTTCCGGGCGCCTGGTATCTTGACGGTGACAGGTGCCCGGTATGTATTTCCATTGAAGCCGGACAGGCTGATTTATTCCTCTGCTCTTATCTCGGCATTGATCTTGCCGTAAAAGGCAAACGCAAGTATCGCCTTCTGGATGCCGTGGCTGAATTTCATAGTGGATTGCCCAGACCCGGCGACATCATTCGATATGATATTAAAATTGACCGTTTTATCAACCAGGGTGACACCTACCTGTTCTTTTTCCAATTCAACGGGTATATCAAAGACCGCCACATCATAAGCATGAGAAACGGATGCGCGGGATTCTTCACGGACAAAGAAGTCAAGGATTCGGGCGGCATCATTCTCACACCCGAAGAGACAGCGCCCATCCCGGGCAAGATGACACCGGCCTGGAAAGAGCTGGTCCCCTTTTTCGAGACCAATGACACATACAGCCTGTCTGATGATCAGGTCAATGCCCTGCGCACATGTGATCCCTATGCCGCCTTCGGCCCCCTGTTCAAGGGCAAACGAATATCACCGTCCCTGGCCATACCGGGGGGACGCATGAAGCTGGTGGATCGCGTTCTTTCCATTGATCCCAAAGGCGGCCGATACGGACTGGGTTCCATCCGTGCCCAGGCTGATATTTATCCGGATTCCTGGTTTCTCACCTGCCATTTCGTGGATGACAAGGTCATGCCCGGAACCCTGATGTATGAGTGCTGCATGCACACACTCCGCATCTTTACCATGCGCATGGGCTGGATCATGGACAAGGCCCATGTGGTTTGCGAACCGATTCCCAATGTCAAAAGCATGTTGAAATGCAGGGGACCGGTCACTGTTGAAACAAAACACGTGTATTACGTGGTTGAAATAAAAGAAATTGGTTATAACCCCGAACCCTTTGTGCTTGCGGATGCCCATATGTACGCCCAGGATCAGCACATTGTCATGTTCAGGGATATGTCCATGAAGTTATCGGGGGTAACACAAGGGGATATTGAAGCTTTTTGGGGGAAAAAAGTAACATGAACTATTCAAAGGTATATATCGATTCATTCGGATATGAACTGGCCCCGGTGGTGGTCAGCTCAAGTGATCTTGAAAAGCGGCTGGAACCCGTTTATAAAAAAATGCGCCTGAATCCGGGGCAACTGGAAGCCTTGACGGGGATTTTTGAGCGCCGTTACTGGCCCCACAAGCATTCCATGCATGAAGGGGCATCCATTGCCGCCAAACGGGCCCTGGCCAAATCCGGCCTTTCCCCTTCCGATATCGGTATGGTGGTTTATGGCGGTGTCTGCAGAGACAATATCGAACCGGCCACGGCCTGTTCTGTTGCCGACTGTATCGGCGCTGGCTCCCATGCCGTGGTCTATGATGTGTCCAATGCCTGCCTGGGTGTTCTGACAGGCATGATCCAGGTGGCCAACGCCATCGAACTGGGACAGATCAAAGCCGGTATCGTCGTATCCTCTGAATCGGCCCGACAGATCGTGGACCTGACCATTGAACGGCTCATCGCAGCCCCAAGCATGGAAACCTTCAAAAAAACCATTGCCACCATGACAGGCGGCTCCGGTGCCGTGGCTGTGCTTTTGACGTCCAAAGAACTGTCATCCAAGGGACACCGCCTCCTTGGCGGTGTGTTGAAAAACGATGTAAAACACCACAAACTTTGCGTATGGGGACCCGATGCCGGGATCATGGGCGCCGGGGCCGAAGTTTTCATGGAAACGGATTCCGTGGGCGTTCTCACCCATGGGGCCAAGCTGGGCAAAGAAACCTTCGAAGCCTTTAAAAAGGAAATGGGCCTGAACGGCTCCCTGCCCGACAAGGTGATCTGCCACCAGGTTGGATCCGCTCACCAGAAACTCATTCTTGAAAGCCTGGGCATCCCCAAGGGAAAAGATTACGCAACCTACCCCTACCTGGGGAATATCGGTACCGTGTCCCTCCCCCTGACCGCTGCCATCGCATCCGAACGGGAATTTTTAAAAAAAGATGATCTCGTGGCTTTCCTGGGAATCGGCAGCGGTCTGAACTGCATGATGCTTGCTGTCGAATGGTAGATCATTCCCACACACGGATGGTGCTGACCCTAAAAAAAATGGGGTTAGCCATTGCATCAATGCTGTATTTTCCGTTATAAACGACATATGATCATTAATTAATCTTTGATAAACTCGTAAACGTCGACGGATGGCTATGGAAAAAGGTCCATAGGCAAGGCATAGTGTTTGGCCGTGGTTACGGCATACGTGATGCGTATGTCGAACGTCCGGACAAACACGATAACGCCGCATATGGGACTTTTTACGACGCCATCATCTTTAGGAAATCAATCTCACTATGGCCATTGATTTAGAATCAATCAGACATCTTTACCCCTTTGAATCCCATTATCTGACCATGGGAAAACACCGATACCATTATATTGATGAAGGGACCGGCGATCCCCTTGTCATGATTCACGGGAATCCCACCTGGTCCTTCTACTATCGTCATTTAATCCGGGAATTATCCAAGGAATACAGAACCATCGCCGTGGATCATATGGGCTGTGGTCTGTCTGACAAACCCGGAATGGACACCTATGATTATCGATTGAAAAGCCGTGTGGACAATCTTGAGACCCTGATTGATCATCTGAATCCGGACCGGAAAATCACCCTGATTGTCCATGACTGGGGAGGCATGATCGGCCTGTGTTATGCCCTCAGGCATCCTGAAAAAATCGGACGCATAGTGATCACAAACACCTCGGGTTTTTTCCCTCCGGGTAAAGGTATCCCCTTACGCCTGTGGATCATGAGGTATTTGACGCCTTTTGCAAAAATCGGAACCCTGGGATTCAACCTCTTTTCAAGGGCTGCCCTGTACATGGCCCCAAAAAAATCCTTGTCTGCCGACGTTAAAAAGGGTTTGACCGCCCCTTATAACAGCTGGAGAAACCGCATGGCCACCTATCGCTTTGTCCAGGATATCCCCTTAAAACCCGGCGATGCCAGCTATGATCTGGTTAAATCCGTGGATGAGAATCTTGGCACCTTAAAAAGCATTCCCATGACCATCCTCTGGGGTAAACATGATTTCATATTCACCATGGAATATTTCAATGAATGGAAGCGGCGTTTCCCGGAAGTCGAGGCCCTTCTCTTTCCCGAGGCTGGCCATTATCTTCTGGAAGACGAACCGGAAAAGGTCTGCGAGAAGATACAATCCTTTCTACTCAAAAACCCTATAGCTGAGTGATCAGGTGGTGTGACAATGGCTAAAAGCAAGGATCTGACACTGAATACCAAAGAAACTGAGCCAAAGGAAAAGAAGAAGGGCTCACGAAAAAAAGTGCTTTTACTTGTTCTGCTGCTTCTGGTTCTCGTGTGCGGGGTTGTGGTTGTTTATATTTTATTTTTCAGTAAAAAACCCGCAGTGATCACCACAAGCCATCTTCCCAAGGAAATCATCGTCTTTAGTTTTGATGAACTGCCCGGTCTTTACGAAAAACTCCTGTCCTTAAACGAGGAGATCATCCTCACCCAAAAGGAAATTGACCGGATAGAAACCGTGGCAACCACCTACCCTGATCAACGGAAAATTGCTGACACGGAGAAAAAAAGCTGGACCGTGAATCTGGCGGCCTTGAATAAATGCCTGACCGATTTTGAAAAACAAATGGAAATGCTGTATGTGTCCTACCAAGTGAATCCTGAAACCGGGAAAACCCTGATGGATGAAAAGAAAGACGACTTAGAAAAAACCGTGGAAACCGTTGTGAACCAATCAAAAACCATGACCGATAAATTACGGGCCATTGAAAACGCCAAAAGTTTTATTGAAAAAACCAAGGATAAATTTTAAAAAAGTGAAACCATGACTATGCATGAAACCGCCATCATCAACATTGCAAGCTATCTTAAACTCCAGGCAGAACAACAACCTTACAAACGAGCTGTGGTTTATCCCGAAGGGAAAGACAGCCAGGGCCGTATCCGGTATGCCCACCTGACCTTTAAGCAGCTGGATCTTGAATCAGACCGACTGGCCCAGGGCCTCAAGTCCATTTCCATCAAGCGGGGAACCAAAACCATCTTGATGGTCAAACCCTGCATTGATTTCTTTGTGCTTACCTATGCCCTTTTTAAAGTGGGTGCTGTCCCTGTGGTGGTGGACCCTGGCATGGGGGTGAAACGCATGCTGGAATGCCTTGCTTCCACAGAAGCCGAAGCCTTTATCGGCATTCCCCTGGCCCATGTGCTTCGTACCCTTGCAAAAAAATCGTTCACTTCCGTGAAGACATGGGTCACCGTGGGCAAAAAACTTTTCTGGAACGGCCATACCCTGGATGGAATACGACATGTTTCAGATGAGCCCTTTGAATATGCCCAAACCTTGGCAGATGAAACCGCAGCCATTCTCTTTACAACAGGCAGTACCGGCCCTGCCAAAGGCGTGGTCTACACCCACGGCACCTTTGACGCCCAGATCCGGAATATCCAGGCCCATTTTCAGATATCCGAGGATGAAATTGATCTGCCCACATTCCCCTTGTTTGCCCTGTTTGACCCGGCCCTTGGCATGACAGCCATTATTCCTGACATGGACCCCACCAAACCTGCTTTTGTGAATCCAGTCAAAATCATTGAAGCCATTCACAACCAGGGGGTGACCAACATGTTCGCATCCCCTGCCCTGTTGAACAGGGTGGGAAAATACGGCAAGGAGAATGGTGTGAAACTGCCGTCCCTGAAGCGGGTGGTGTCGGCCGGAGCCCCGGTGTCACCGTCCAATATCGAACAATTCACATCCATGTTTACGGGTGAAACCCAGGTGCACACGCCCTATGGCGCCACGGAATCCGTGCCCATTCTGTCCATAGCCAGTGATGAGATTCTATCGGAAACCAAATCCTTTAGCGAGGACGGATACGGGACCTGCATCGGTCGCCCCATTGAGGATGCGGACATTAAACTCATCAGGATATCCGATGAACCCATTTTGGAATGGTCTGACGATCTTGAGGTTACCACGGGAGAAGTCGGTGAAATCACCGTCAAAGGAAGCCTGGTCACCCGGAATTATTACAACAACCCCGCAGCCGACTTGCTGGCCAAAATCAAGGAAAATGGCCAAATCCGTCACCGGATGGGCGATCTGGGCTGGCTCGATAATAACGGCAGAGTCTGGTTCTGCGGCAGGAAAAACCACCGGGTGGAAACAGGCAAGCAGACCCTTTACACCATCAGTTGCGAAGCCATTTTCAACAAACACCCGGCTGTATATCGAAGCGCCCTGGTGGGCATCGGTCCCAAAGGCTCTCAAACCCCGGTCATCATCATTGAAATGGCCCCGGAATTCAAAGGCCGGAGTAAAAAGGATGTCAAAAACGAAATCCTGGCCCTGGCCAAGACATTTGAAAACACAAAATCCATCACCCACGTTCTGTTCCACCCCTCCTTTCCCGTGGATATCCGTCACAACTCCAAGATATTCAGGGAAAAACTGGCGGTTTTTGCTGAAAAAAAGATAAAGATATAAGGATACGTCATGACGGACAAACAAACCATTCTTGTCACAGGGGGCGGGGGTTTCCTGGGCTTTGCCATTGTGGACATGCTGGTAAAAAAAGGCCATGCTGTCACCAGCTTTTCCAGGGGACGCTATGCCAGCCTGGATGACCTGGGCGTGACCCAGATCCAGGGAGATCTTTCCAGTGCCGAGGATGTTGACCAGGCTGTCCAAGGCATGGATACGGTCTTTCATGTGGCAGCCAAACCCGGTGTCTGGGGCTCCTATGAGGACTATTACAACACCAACACCCTGGGAACACTGAATGTGGTCAATGCCTGCCTGAAACACAAGGTCCACCACCTGATCCACACCAGCTCCCCCAGTGTGGTGTTCACCGCAGGTGATATGGAAGGTGCCGATGAATCTGTTCCCTACACAAAGACCTTTCATACCCATTACATCAAAACCAAAAAACTGGCCGAGGACATCGTTCTGAACGCTGTCCGTGAAAAAGGCCTGAAAGCCATCATTCTCAGGCCCCACCTGATCTGGGGTCCCAGGGACAACAACCTGGTTCCCCGGGTGATTAAACGGCACAAACGCCTGGTGAAAGTGGGCAAACGGAACAATCTCGTGGATACCATTTACATTGACAATGCGGCCCATGCCCATGTCCTGGCCCACGAAAAACTGTCCCAGGATCCGTCCCTGTCCGGAAAGGTTTATTTTATCACCCAGGATGAGCCCATCCCCATGTGGGATATGATCAACGGAATTCTCACGGCAGCAGACCTGCCCCCCATCACCCGCACCCTTCCCCACCGTGTGGTCTGGTGTATCGGTGCCCTGCTTGAAGGCATCTATACCCTGTTCCGACTTCCGGGTGAACCCAAAATGACCCGCTTTGTGGCAGATGAACTGGCCACGGTCCACTGGTTTGATATCAGCGCCGTGAAAACAGATCTGGGGTATGCCCCCCTGGTGTCAACAGAACAAGGACTCAAGCGCCTGGCTTCCTGGCTCAAAGATAATCCTGTGACTTAAAACAACATCGGGACAGACAAACAGGTTTAATCTCTGCGTCATGATTTCTTCTCGCTCCCAGGCTCCAGCCTGGGAGTGTATACCCCATGGCTCCAGCCATGCATCTGGGGGAAAAGTCCTGGGAACAAGGCGGCAAAACCGCCCCAAAAACAATTCTCCATAGGTCCCATGGGTCTTATAGGTCCCATAAGACCCATGGGACTTATATCATTTTATCTCATCTTTATTTGAGTATTATTTCAGGCCACGCTACTCATTCACAATCCCCAACCCATTTGCGTGCCGGGGCGAAGCCTTGGCGAAGGTTGGCGAAGGTTGGCTCAGCTTTTTAAGCTTGTCCCCGCGACGGCGGGGAGCTGACTCTCGGAGAGCTGCCAGAGGCATTTTCTTCGTGCTCTTCAGGAAGCGAAGCGACCGGGTGGTGGATATAAAAAAACTGAGTGAACATTATTTTTCTTTATATCCTTCATGTAAATCTATTTTCCCACCACCCGCTCCCGGTGGTCGCTGAAGAACACGAAGAGCAAAGAGCGGCAAAGCCACAACCAAAAACAGGTCTCTCACAGAGGCACAACGAATACACAAGTGAGATCATCACACGGTGTTTCAATGTCCGTGTCAGTCAGTGCTCGTCCGTGTCCGTCCACGAAGAAATAGCCTGGACAAACACGGACTGACAGGGACAAACACGGACATGTGCCACCTGCTCAACTTTTGATTTCTGTTTTTTAAATCATGCGACAACTATCCTGACACAGGGGGACCACGGAGACACGAAGAAGGGGGGGAAAGCCTCCGGCGGCAGGCTTCCTCACCTACGCGAGGACAAGCTTGAAATGTTGGGTCCGGTTTTAATTCCCTTCAAACAAGGGCACGGCGCGCCATGCCCCTACATTGTATGAATGTTTTCGCTCAATCGATTGACCCTGACTCTATCCTTAAAATCTCCATGCCCGGTCATATCAAAATATCAATTTCTTGAATCAAATAATCAGAAAAAAAATCATTAGACCAGAGGCTTAGCTCATCTCTTTGGCCTGAATTTTTTAAAAACGGTTCAACATCTCTTTTGGCCAGGTCAAAATCAATCTCTTTTATTTTTTCGGACATTATTTCAACAAGCTTTTCTTTGGTCAAAGTCGAAGATAAATCAATATGGCCAGTTTGTACCATTTTATTATTAAGATAAAATAAGTCACACGGAATATTGTTTTTAACAAACCAAATTAAATCATACCAGTCCCGGCCCTTAATATTTGTCCTTCGGGTTCGACATAGCAAGGCATGCATTTTACCGGCAAACAGACTGGGCAAAGCCATGGTTTTAATGGTAAATGGGATGGGGTGGAGATGATATTTAAATTCACTGTTAAATCCGGTTGCCGGATCTATATCAATTTCCAACTTGATCTTCATCACAGCATGTTTATGGGTTTTTAAATTTAAATCTATTTTTAGCAAATGGACCAATCTATTTGCTTTGATAAACGCTGAATCAATTGTGCTTTGATTCTTTTTATTTTTTTCTTCTGTTGAAACTTCAAAACCCCATAATTCCAGTTCTGATTTAACGGCACCAAGATATTTTTTAATATTGAAATCGTTTTCCGGCTGAATTAATGAAAAATCCAAATCCTCGGAGAAACGATCCAGTTTATATAGAATCCGTAATGCACTCCCCCCGTAAAAAACAGCCTTTTCATAAAACTTAGAACGCCATAAACCAAGCAAAACAACTTCTTGTATGATCTCTTTCAGCGCATTCTCATGGTCATGAATCGAATTTAATTCATACCGCTTAAGCATTTGTTCGATTTTTTCATCAAACATAATCGTCCTTTAAGCAATGAATCATCAGCGTTATACTTTGTCTGCGATATCCAGCCTCAATTTCTTCCAATAATGAAAAATCAAGGGTCTTGTAAACGCTGAAATCCAATCGCATTAATTCGAGGAATTCCTTCATTTCATTTTTTGTTGAAATATACGTTTGTGACGCTGCAATATCGCATAATGACTTTTCCGGGGAAGCAATTAACATTTTTTTTTGATCTCCGGCATCCTCAAGCTGAATTCCAATGCTGAACGCAGGCTTTGGGCAATACAGATATGAGAACGTGCCAACCGGAGTATCAAACTGCTTCTTTCTCTTTGTTGTCATGCTGATCATGAGTTCAACACGTTCAGGTATCATGTTCCAAAATGCCAAAGCGGTTTGACCTGTGATATATGACGGTCCATAAATCAGATTCGCCAGGACAAACATGTTATAAGGTTTATTATAATCGTTGCCCAGCACATAAAGGCCCTTTTTAACCCTTATGATATCCTTGTCCCTAATAAGACCTCTGATCTTATCCCTTGGCTTTTTGTAATCCTTTAACGCGTGTAACAACAAATTGTAATCAAATTCTGCGGGTAACTGAATTAAACTTTTCATATTTCAACCAATATGTCTAATTATTTGGACTTACTGGTTGTATTTTAGGTGATGTAAAATAAATAGTCAAGACTATTTTGGTTCTGGGGGGGGGGCACATAAGACGTATAAGAAGAACGATTCTTTATTTATCCAACCCGTCGCTCACTGAAGGACACGAAGATCACAGTGCGTCATAGCCACAACCAAAAAACAGGTCTCTCACGGAGGCACAAAGATCACGGAGTAAGATCTATCGTCGTGCCCGTGCTTGCATCTCGACAGCGGACATTTGACTCATCCCAAAATTCATGTTTGGCAACCTTTTTAAAAGAGCCTGCCCCAGCGAAGGCTGGGGTTGGCCCCCGGCAGGGATAATTTTTTGCCCTTCTTCGTGTGTTTAAAACGTTTTTATATTTCACTTCCAGGCAAAGTCTGGAAACTTAACAAAAACGGCTTGACCTCAGTGTTTCAATGTCCGTGTCAGTCAGTGCTCGTCCGTGTCCGTCCATGAAGAAATACCCTGGACAAACACGGACTGACAGGGACAAACAAGGACATGTGCCACCTGCTCAACTTTTGATTTCTGTTTTTTAAATCATGCGACAACTATCCTGACACAGGGGGAAATGTTGTTGCGATTCTCAAGGCATTACTTAGTCAGCACCTTTCAAAAGGTGGCCTTCTTTCCAAAGTGGTGTTGAGATTTTTCAAAAAAGATCCCCAGGAAAAAGAGGTCAACGTTCATAGCATCCATCTTGAAAATGCCCTGATCATTGACATTTCTCCTGAAATGAAACTGTCTTTCCTCGAAGAAAACGAACCCTTCGGACATATGGAATCTGTTTCCTTTTCATACAGCGGCATCCGCTGGGTGGATGAAATCCACTCAAGGGAAATGTTCAATTTGTGTATGAAATCGGGTTACTCTCGGCATGCTCCGCTTCCGCGGCAGGGCATATCGGATTATCCAAATCAAACATACAGAGCCTCTTATCAGAATTCTGGGAGCACAGAAGAATTGAATCTTGTCATGGAGAAGTGTCAGGCCCGTGTTCCGGGTTCTGTGGCCCTTACTTAATGCCAAGACTGGACACCGGTATTTGCATTAAGTAAGGTCCCCGGAATTCAGAATTCGAATAAGTAAGGCTGTCGTCAAAAGCACATCCGCCCCGCTGGGGCTCTCCAAATGAGGAACTGTGATGAATTAAGTATCATGCCCCCCGATTCCGACGGTGTTGGGATTTATTGTGGGGCTTGACCCCTTTTCTTCAAAAAGACCATTATGGATGTAAACTAATTCAGCTTGAATGTGTTGACCATGTCGTTGAGTATCTCAGCCAGTTTGGACAACTCTAAGGCACTGGTGTTGATCTGAGAACTTCCCTGCCTGATTTCTTCAGAAGCACGGCTGACCTGCTGGATGTCCTTGCTGATCGAATTGGCAAATTCAGAGGCCTGGCTGACATTTTGGTTAACCTCAAGAACCCCGCTGTTTGCCTGGCTCACGTTGTTTGATATTTCGCGGGTGGTGATGGACTGCTCTTCTATGGCCGCGGCCACCTGAGTGACGATGCTGTTGATGTTGTCAATGATATCGACGATGCCGTTGATGGCATCAACAGACTCTTTTGCTGTGCTCTGGACATCATCGATCCGGCTGCCGATGTCCTTTGTGGCTTCGGCGGTCTGTTGTGCCAGGGCTTTGATTTCACTGGCAACCACGGCAAACCCCTTACCGGCTTCACCGGCACGCGCGGCTTCAATGGTTGCATTCAAGGCCAGAAGATTGGTTTGCGCGGAGATATCCGATATGGTTTCAGTGACCTTACTGATTTCCGATACGGCAACCCCCAAATCGTTGACCTTGGCTGAGACGTATTCGGCCTTTTTGACAGCTTCCGCAGTGGTTGCACTGCCTTTGCTTGTTTTGTCGGCAATTTCGTTGATGGTTGCCGACATTTCTTCGGCCGCGGATACGACCATTTGAAGGCTGGTTGTGGCTTGCTCCGACGCGGCAGCCACACTGTTCAGGCCTGCTGCCATTTCTCCGCTTGCTGAGGATACATTGGTGGATTTTTGGGCGGTGTCCTCGGCATTGATGGTCAGTTGATCGGACACGGATGACAACTCTGTGGAAGAAGAGCTGAGGGTGCGTGCCCCCTCGGTGATTTGGCGGAGCATGGCCTGGAGGCTTAGGGTCATGGTTCTCATGTGGGCATAAACACCGGTGCTGCCCCGTCTGTTATCGCCAAATTCGATGGTGAGATCTCCTTTGGAAATCCGCTCGGCAATGTGGGCGATGTCCGATGGATCACCCCCGAGTTGGACCATGATTCCTCTCACAAACCATTGAACCACACCAAGGGTCAGGATCAGAAAAATGACGCTGGCAATCAAAATGATGTTGCGGATATGGCGGGAGGAACTTAATAATTCATCTTCGTCCTGGGTCACCCCGACGCCCCATCCGGTGATGAGCACAGGGGCAAAGCCGCATATTTTCCGGATGCCGTCAACCGTGTAGTCATCAACCCCTGTGTTGCCGCTGAGTATGGAGTGCAAAATACCTTGCATATTCTTGTTATTATTAAAATTTAATTCAAGAACAAGACGCTCGTCCGGATGGGCAGTGACGGTTCCTGAATTGTCCAGCATAAAGGGATAGCCGGTTTTTCCCAGCTTTGTTTTTGAAATAATTTTGGTCAGGATATCGAGTCTGATGACAATGGAAACGACACCGACAAATTCATCAAAGGTATTTATGAGCGGGACGGCAATGACGGTGATGGGCTTGCCCGATATCTCGGATTTTACAGGCTCACTGATCACACACTCACTGCTTTCTTTGGCCCGCTTGAAATAAGCACTGTCAGCAACAGAAATGCCCGTTTCCCGGTACTTGCCTCCTTCACTGTCTGAAATCATTGTTCCCTCTTTATCCGTAAGGAAGAATAATTCGTATTGTCCCCCTATGTCCGTGTGAAGTTTTCCAAAGTGATTATCCAGAGACTTAAGAACCAGCATGGTCATTTTGACTCCCATTTCGCTTGCTCCCTCGGCCGCGTTAAGAAGAAGGGGATCGGAAGCGATGATGCGGGCCACTCTGACTTCCACATCAAGAGCCTCATGGATCAAGTCTCCGATATCGGACGCGATCAGCCTGGTTTTTTCTTTCTCAGCCGAGATCATGGCGCGGCTTGCCGTTGTAACGGAAAAAAAACCCACTAATCCGAGGGGAACTACAACGATAAGGGTACACACAGTAAATAGCTTGGTTTTCAATGTCATTTTTTTCATGCAGGCCCCTCAGTAAGTTTGTAATAAGCTGTGTTTTTTTGCTATTTATAATCTTTGACCAAAATAACTGAAAAATCCGTTTCATTAAAGAATATGATCCGTGACGAAAGATTAAAACACCACATCGACTCCGTATTCTTTAAATCGGGAATCTGATGTGACCACCGGCATATCGAGTGTCAAGGCTGTGGCAATAATAAATCGGTCACAGGGATCTTTATGGATTTTAGGGAGTTCGGTCGCCCGAAGGCAAATACTGTGGCTCAGGTCTATGTGCTGGAGATGATGAAAATTCAGCACGGCATCGAACCACTCTGCAGGTGTGACGGGAAGTTTCAGTTTACCGGCCTTCGCTTTTAAACCGATTTCAAAACCTGAAATGGCTGAGACATAGACAACAGGTGATTTGTTTATATGATTGAGCACTTGGGCCGATAACCGATTTTCCGATTCTCCTTCAGCGATCCATAATAATGCGCATGTGTCAAGTATCATTCGATTTCACCCCATTCGTCTTCACTCAAATCTTCTGTTGGATCATAATTCATTTGGATCTTACTCATGACGGGGTGCTTACCCAAACGCGACCCCGCACCCTTCTTGACAGGTGACAGTTCGGCGACAGGTGTGCCGTTGCGGCAGATTAAAACCGTGCTGCCGGTTTGCTCTATTTGAGCCAGGATTGCCGATAGCTTGGTTTTTGCTTCATGGATGTTCAGTTTTTGAATTGGCATGGATAAACCCTCCAGATGCGTCTGTTAGGTTGGTTTAGCTTAGTTTAGCTTTTGGCAAAGTGCTTGTCAACACGGGAGAGAATCTTTCAAAAAACTTAAAACTGTTCAGCAACGACAGAACAGGTGCTAAACGGCTATGCGGCTTATAAAAAATTGACCTGTCCCTAAAGCCTATAGAATGTCATGATCGTTAATCGTGAAAGGATTTTTAGCAAATTTTATTGAGGCCCTATTGGTTTTTTCTTTCCCAAATGAGAAACCGTAATGATCCGTTTCAAGGTTTGCAAAAGTGGCCCGATGTGATGGGTGCAGATCCAGAAAACCTGTTCGGCATCAATATCAAAATCATGATGTGCAATGATATCTCGAAATCCGATGGCACCTTTCCAGTCGATTTCAGGGTAGAGGGATAATAAATTCCCGGATGTCATTTTATACAATCCCAAGGTTTTTCTCTGCGTCCTCTGCGCCTCAGCGAGATCCATTTCTTTTTTTATCGAATAACGTTGATTAACTCGTAAAATGTCGATGCATGGCTATGCCTGGGCATAAACAATCCCATTGACTCTTTACATGCGTTAAATTATATGTGACAGGTATAATGAATAAACAAATCAGTCGTAATCTGTGATGGGCACACCTTAGTTTTGCCCATCTTACCTGTTGCGACATTTAGAAATGACAGGATGGGCAAAGCGACGTGTGCCCATCTTCGGATTGAAACAGACGCTCAAAGGAAGGAATTTGATGAAGTATCTTGTCGCATTCTGCGTTTCAGCCCTTTTCATGTTCCATACCCCGTTTGCCATTGCCGATGAATTTGTGGGCACAGGCTCCAGGTGGCCGATTCCCCAGACCAACGCCATTGCAAGCGATCCGTCCATTGATTATGTGTTTGTGGGGGATGGGGACACCCTTAACGTATTTCAGAAGAACAATATTGAGCTTGTCACCTTTCTGCGTTTGACAAACATCAGCGAAGGCATAAGGGCTCTTGTTTATGCTCCGGACAAAAACGTTTTGTATGCGGCCTGCGGCTATTCCGGACTTCAGATTATTGATGTGGAAGATCCCACACATCCCTTTGAGGCCGGATCGTTTACCACATCCGATCACCGCATCAATGCCAACACGGTCAATGCCTACGATATTTCTCTGTTCAACGACTATATTTTTATGGCTGACAAGGATTATGGTTTGAGGGTTCTAAGCATCGCCGTGGCCAAAACACCCGTAGAACTCGGGTGGATGGAGCTGGTCTCCCTTCCAAGCAGCTACAAACCCTTGAGAGTGGGTGTCTATTCCACGGGCCCGACATCCAACGTGACAGCTATCATGATGATGGACTCTGCATACGGGCCCGTGATTTCACGCATCGGTGTCTCGGGATTCGAAGCCCCAGGACTTACCCTGACGCGCATTATGGCAACGGGTCTCCCCACGGTCATGGGAACCGTATCCCTTGATGTGGAAGAAAATTATGTCTATTGCCCTGACGGTTACGGGAATGATTTACTCATCTATGATGTGAGCCATGACAACATGGATGAAGACGGCAACGATATCTCCCCGGAACTGGTCTTTTCCCAGAGAACCAACAGCGCCTATACGTCAAACAAACTTGTGTTGTATCAACCCCGGGGCATAGATATTCATAACAACACTGTTTATATCACCACTCACGGGTATTACAATGATGCCGATGCGGACAATGCCTTGAATTATTTTGGATTGAATGTCATTGATATATCCGACCCAACCGCACCCCTTGCTGTTAACCGATACAAAATGACCGGCGCCAACAGTGTGATGATCATGGACAATCATGCCTATATCACGAGTTTGCGGGACGGACTCAATGAACTGGATCTTACATCGGATGAAGAGTCGGTGACCATCACCAAAACAAGGACCTATATAAATGCCTTTGATGTCTGTATCCAGAAAGACATTGGAATCGCCTATATTGCAGACAATATTGCCCGTCCCGATTGCGGGCTGACCCTGATCCGACTCAAACCGGATACGGTTGAAGATGACGAGGATGGTGAGACCACCATCACCCGGTATGCCTCCCCTGCCCTGCCCATCCGTGAAATGTTTCTCCCCACACCGGGCACGGCCAAGGCCACCTGCATCGCAAATACGAATTATTTCGCTTACGTGGCTGATGGACCCGGTGGAATCCAGGTCCTTCGCCTCAAAGAGTCAGGTGCCGGGGCACCTGTTATCATTCCGGGGTCCAATATTCCTGCACCGGCCTCCTATGATGTCATTGATGTATCCGTGCTCAATAATGGGGTGACGGATATGCTCATGGCCGTCACCACGGACCCTGACCAGGAAGTATGGATTGTGGATGTTTCAGCTGACACAACCCTGGACAACCCAGCCACCTATGTCCCGATTCCCCTTGATTTTGTCGGTGACACGGCAACATCCACAAAGATCACCCACTACACCTGGGGGAGTTCCATCTATGCCATGGTCACCCGTGGATCCTCGGGCCTTTCGATTTTCCGCCTCAACCCCGATGACGAGCATCCTGAAACCATGGTTCTTCCCCCGGCTGTGGATAATGTATTTCAGATTGATGCTGACGAGGCTCTGGCCATCTATGCGAATTCCGATCAATCCGGTATGTATGCCTTTCTTGCTGACGGGGCATCGGGCGTGAAGATCATCCAATTGTTCCAGGAAGACAACCAGGCAGACATGCATCCTTCGGTCATTCACACCATTGACACATCCGAATACGGTAAGGCCATTGATGTTTATTGTTATAAGGACTCGGCAAGCCGTCATCTCTATGTCCTGACAGACAACCCGGAAAGCGCTGTTCTTCTCTACCAGGTGATCGATATGGAGAACCCCGAGTTCATGGGTTATGTCTCGTCCTATGGCCAGGGCTCAGCCCTGTGGGCCACTGAAATAACCATGGCATCCAGCGCATCAATCACCGGTCAAGCTACGATTCGCGGCGTCTTTGTGGCAGACGGCCCCGGAGGCCTTTCCTTCAGGCAGACGACCAATGACCCCACATCCCTGCGAGACAGAGTCTGGCCCGATGACAGTGCGACCTTCTGCTTTATCTCAACTCCATTTACTTCCGTTGAAAAAACAGGCTTCTTTCCTGTTTTTATGTTTCTATTGATCTGTCTCGGCCTGGTCCTTGTCTTTGCCATGGTCCTCCACCGCCGAACAAAAAACTAATTATCTGCCCCCGCCCTGGCGGGGGCAGTCCACCCAGTCCAGTCCAACAGGTCCACCAGTCACCTCCAAGTTCAATCAGGATCAAGTCCTTGACACCTCAAGACCTGCGGGATATATTGACTCGATATTTAATCAGAATCTCAGCAATAAATCCATTAAACTCAACTGATTTTCTTTGAGGGGTACCTATGACATTCAGACTCAAACTCCTGATAATGGCTATCATCTTTACTATGTCACTGACCACAGTTTCCACTGCTGAAAACACTCATGATGGGACTCAGCCACAGAGTCCGTCATATACCCTGAACGACCTTTATTCCATGGCCCTTGATCAGGCTGAAAACATCAAGCGGGCCAAAGAAGATCTGTTTATCGCCCAAAAAGACAAACAAAGAGCTCTGTCTGTTTTGATTCCACGATTTACGGCTTTTGGAAATTATAATCTGGGTGACAATGACCAGACCACCCACGACCCCTCCGGAAGCTCAGGTTACCCCCCCGAGTTGAATTTGAAAACAGATTCCATGGCTTGGGGCCTTCGCCTGGAACAGTCTTTTACCCTGAATGGGAAGGAACTCATCGCCCTTGACATCAGCAAAGACTACATTGAAAAAAGCAATTTTGATCTGACCACAGCCAAAGAAACCTATCTTTTCCAGGTGGCAAGTGTTTATTACAGCGTGCTAAGGGCATCCAAGGGCTGGGAAATAGCCACGGCAAGTGTCAAGCGTCTGGAGAAACACAGAGATGCGGTCAGCACACGATTAAAACTTGAAGATGTGACCAAAACCGATATGTTCAGAGCCGAATCGGAATTGTCCGATGCCCGGGCCAAACTCGTCGAAGATAAAAACACATATCTTTATACGAAAGCCGCATTACGATCCCTGGTTAATCTTCCTTTGGATTTCACCCTTCAGGAACCCATAGGAAAGGTTCAGCCATCTTCGGGGTTTGATCTTGAAGGTCTCAAAGAAGAAGGCCTTATCAACCGGTCTGAAATCAAATCCGCAAAAAGACTCCGGATCGTTTCTGAAAAGAATGTCAAACTGTCCAAGGGCGATTACTGGCCCACCCTCAGCCTTGAAGGCCAGTATGCAAAAAAAGACGAATCATTCACTGGAACACTGGATTACGACCAAGACTCCTCAGGTTATCTTGTGGGTGTGAATCTGAACTTCACCCTGTTTGACGGTGGGCTTAGAAATGCTGAAATAAAGCAGTCCATGGCCCGTGAACAACAGGCGAGGCTGGTCCTATCGGAAATATCCAAACAGGTCGCTTTGGAAGTCGAAGAGGCCTATCTCCAGCTGGTGACCCAGAAAGGTCGACTGACAGCCCTGAACGACAAATTGTCTTTTTCAAGGCAGAATTTCATGGCTGTTTCCGAACAGTTTAAACATGGCCTTTCAAACAGCGTGGATATGATGGATGCAAACACCCTCCTGGTTTCAGCTGAGCGAGAATTATCCGATGCCCGTTTTGGCTATAAACTTGCCTTTTTGAAACTTCAGCGGGCCACCGGCACCTTTTTAAGAGAAACCGTCAGCGAATTATCCAATTAAATATTTATGGCCATCCCACGGCAAAACAGGATTTTATCATGACCCGACACACACCCTATGAATCAACAAAGAAAAAAGGGAGCTGGCTGCCCATTCTTTTCATTTTTTTTCTCATCCTGATGCTGGGTATGTGTACCCATAATAAAGCCGTTCAGGTGGAAGCTGAAAAAAAATCCGCTCGAAAAGAAGAGGCTCCGGCCATCAATGTTGTGACAATGACCATGGCCCCAAAGATCATCCGTGACAGGATCAGCCTTCCGGGTACCCTGGCTCCCCAGGTCCGACTTGTCGTTTCCACCGAGGTTGCGGGACGTTTAGTGACTAAATCAGTCACCGCAGGGACATGGGTTAATCAGGGCGATCTTCTGGGGGTGATCGATTCATCCAAATACCAGAATGCATACAATGCGGCCAAATCCTCCTATGAATCAGCCCTTTCATCAAAAAACAGACTTGAAAAACTATTCCGTTCCGAACTATCGAACAAATCCGATTTGGATGCCATTACAGCCCAGATGGAAAACCATCAATCTGCCATGAAAATAGCGGCCATAGACCTTGAGAAATGCCGTATCACAAGCCCTATTTCAGGCCTGGTCAACCTTATTTTCGCTGAAGAAGGTCAATTCATGGATAAGGGGAATCCCATCATTGAAATTATCCAGATGGACCCCATTAAAGTCAAGGTTGGCATCCCTGAATCTGACGTGAGCGCCGTATCAACCCTCAGCCATTTTGATGTGAGTGTCGATGCCCTGAACGGAAAGGTGTTCAAGGCCCGAAAAAATTATCTGGCAGGGACCACCAGTTCCCTTGCACGGGTCTATGACCTGGAGCTTGTCATCGATAATAAGGATTTAGAGCTGCGTCCTGACATGTTTGTTCGGGTTGAACTTGTCAAAAAATCCATTGAAAACGCCTTATCCGTTCCCATTTACTCTGTGATTTCGGCTGATAACAAACAGATCGTCTATCTTGCCCGGAAAAATCCAAAATATGAGCTTATCGAAGCGGCTTTGGAAGCCCTGGGGCTTCCCAACAAAGCACCCATCGACACAGCCATAGCCCGTGTCATCTCCACAGGAATCCAGGATGGTTGGATGCTTGAAGTCACCGAAGGTCTCCAGGCAGGGGATCAGGTGATTACGGTGGGTCAGAGGAGTGTGACCGACGGCCAGAAAATTCATATTATCCGAACCCAGATCGAGCAGGAGGCTCTGGTACGATGATCGTATCCGATACTGCCATCAAAAACCGTGTCAGCGTCATCATTCTGGCCATCATCATTCTGGTTGCGGGGACTTACAGTTATAATGCCCTGCCCAGGGAAGACGAACCGGATATCACCATCCCGTACGTGTTTGTCTCCACCACATACAAGGGTGTTGCATCGGCTGATATTGAAACATCCATCACCATCCCCATTGAAAAAAAACTCAAAGGGCTTGAAAATGTCAAAAACATCAGTTCGATCAGTTCCGAAGGCGAATCCAAAATAAACATCGAATTCATTCCAAAAACCAATATTGATGACGTTCTTCAAAAAGTTAAAGATAAGGTGGATGAAGCCAAACGGGATCTGCCCACGGACATGGAGGATGATCCTTCGGTCTTCGAGGTCAATTTGTCGGAAATGCCCATCGTGGTCTATTCCCTGAACGGGGATTGTGGCGTTATTGCCCTCAAGAAAATTGCCGATGGCCTGGAGGAAGACATTGAGTCCATTCCAGGTGTCCTTCAAGTGGACGTGACCGGTGGCAGCGAACGTGAAATTATCATTGAGGTCGACCCGAACAAGCTGGCCTATTATCATATTCCCATCACGGTCTTTGGCAAAGTGGTCCCCAGCGAGAACACAAACACATCCGGGGGCTCCATCTCCCTGGGCGATGGCAGATATCAGCTGCGCGTGCCTGGTGAATTCACCCACCCCGATGAAATCTACGGCCTGGTCATCACCACTTTTGAAGGGCAACCGGTGTATCTCAAGGATCTGGCCCGGATCGTGGACGGATTCAAGGATGAGGAAAGTCGTTCACGCCTCAATGGCAGGGAAGCTGTCAACATATCGGTCAAAAAACGCAGTGGTGAAAATATCATCCGGATTTCCGAAGAAATCGACCGACTGATTGAAAAACAGATGCCCACCTGGCCCAAGGGAACCCTGATCACCAAAATGATGGATAAGGCCAAAGGCATCCATATGATGGTGACAGATCTTGAAAACAATATCCTGTCAGGCCTCCTTCTGGTAGTGGTGGTGCTGCTCTTTGCCCTGGGCTTGAGAAATGCCTTGCTGGTGGCCCTGGCCATTCCCTTTTCCATGCTTCTTTCCTTTTCCATACTTCAACTTTTAGGGGTGACCCTGAACATGGTGGTTCTGTTTTCCCTGACCCTGGCCCTGGGTATGCTCGTGGACAACGCCATCGTTATTGTTGAAAACATATACAGATACATGGAACAGGGCGTCCCCCGCATTGAGGCGGCCAAAAAAGGGACATCCGAGGTGGCCTATCCTGTTATCGGATCCACATTGACAACGGTGGCAGCCTTTTCCCCCATGCTGTTCTGGCCGGGTATTATGGGTGAGTTTATGAAATATCTCCCCCTGACCCTGATCGTGACCCTGAGCGCAAGCCTTTTTGTGGCCCTGGTGATCAATCCGGCCCTCACCGCCTATTTCATGAAGCTGAAAAAAGGAGCCGTAAAACCCCCGCAAAATCTCACGGCCGATGAAATTGAACAAAAAGGGGAAGAACCCATTGCTATTGTGGGCCCCATTCTTACCACCTATGCCCGGGTCCTTGAATATTCCCTGAACAATCGCATGAAGGTCGTGGTGGCGTCATTCATGATTCTGATCGTACTCATGCAGACCTGGCTGGTGATCACGGGTATTGAAAAACCCGTGGAGTTCTTTCCCAGCGTGGATCCAAAAAACATCTACGTGAATATCGACCCCCCTGAAGGGGCGGATCTGGACTATATCGACGCCATCACCAAACAGGTCGAGGTGGCTGTCAATCATGCCACACACCCGGATCTCAATCTTGAAGAGCAATACCAGCAGGCATATATTCAGAAAATCCATGAAAATGCCCATGGGGAAACCTTTATGGGACCCAGTGATATCGACAACATTGAGCACATCTACGCCACCTCGGTCAAAAAATTCGGCAGCAAGTTGTTCACCCGCACATCAGCCAACCATCTGGGCATTCAGTTTGTGGATTATGAAGACAGAAAAACACCGTCATCCGATGATATGATGGAAATCAGACATCGAATCCAGGGAATCCCCGGAGCACGGATCACCGTCATGGAAGAAGAGCATGGCCCGCCCACAGGTGCCCCCATCAACATCGAAATATCAGGGGATAATTTCAAAATACTTGGAGCCTTGTCCAAACGGATCCAGAATATTCTTTCGGGTATTCCTCTGATCGAGGATATTCAAGACGATTACATGGACAGCATCCCTTCGATCCAGGTGAAAATTGACCGCCAGAAAGCCGCTCTGTTCAATCTGTCCACCGGGGATATCGGATTTGCATTAAAAACAGCTTACAACGGCTATACGGTATCCACCTTTCGGGAATTTGGAGAAGATTACGATATATCGGTGAAACTATCCGATGACAACCGGAAAATAACCGACATCCTTCACACCCTGATGATCCCGTCTCCCAGTGGACAGCTTATCCCCCTGACCACCGTGGCATCCATCGATTATTCAGGGACCATCGGCGATATCAACCGGATCAACCACCAGAGGGTCGTCACGGTAAAAGCCAACGTGGACCAGACCAAAACCACAGGGTCAGTCCTCAGGATGGAAGCTGAAAAACTCTTGAAAAAATTCACCCTGCCCGATGGCTACTCCATCAAGTTCACTGGGGAAGGTGAAGCCCAGGATGAGGCCCAGGCCTTTCTGACCAAAGCGTTTATCATCGCCATTTTCCTGATCTTCCTGATTCTGGTCACCCTATTCAATTCCGTGACCCAGCCCATGATCATCATGACCTCGGTGGTCCTTTCCCTGGGGGGCGTATTTCTTGGTCTGGCCGTGATGCAGTACCCCTTTGGAATCATCATGTCCGGCGTGGGCGTAATTTCCCTGGCCGGTGTGGTGGTCAACAACGCCATTGTTCTCATCGACTACACGAACAAACTCAAGGAAAAAGGCATGGATATCAACCAGGCCATTATTTCCGCCGGAGCTACCCGACTTCGGCCCGTCATGCTCACAGCCATCACCACCGTTCTGGGCCTCATTCCCATGGTCACCGGTATTTCAATTAATTTCAGGGAATTATCCGTTTCCCTTGTCAGCGAAACATCCCAGTACTGGAAGTCCATGTCTGTTGTTGTAATTTTCGGCTTGATCATTGCCACATTCCTGACACTGATCGTGGTTCCGACGCTCTATTCACTGACAGAGTCGGCCACTGTTCGTGTTAACCGATTTTTTGCTTCATTTGTTCCGGATGATTCGAACGATAGCGAGTCGTTGTCTGAAACAGTCCAAGACCAGATTTAACGATTGGCTGGGATTTTGACAATGGGACGTATGGGACTCATAGGACTTTTTATGGGACTTATGGGACGGATGAGACTTATGGGACTTATGTTTTTTAGCACCATGTCTCTTAAGGTAATATTCTCAAAAAAGGGGAAGGGAACAGAATGGGGCGACGTTACGAAGGGTGTATCGCCATCATCCTGTTCCCTTTTGGAGAATGAAAAAATTATGATTGCATATCACTAAAATCGTTCCTTTGCCTTGGCAGAACAAGTGGAACGGTCTCAGCCAAAATATTAGCACACATTGCCCAATAAAATTGCTCTCAGCCAGAACATAATAAGCACGTGCATGCACTGATTGAAAATAACAAGGGTTAACGTGTAAGTTGAGTTTGGACCGCAAATACAATCCACGTTATTTATTACAACCAGTGTTTTTTATTTAATCTGCTTTGATTTTCATGTCGCGTCAATTCCGGTTCTTGTCCAAAGTGTCATCTATAAAGGATCTGGACACTTTGGACACATAAGGATATCTGTTTTTGTCCATGTATGTTTATTTCTTTATTTTCATGTCGTTACCATCTGCGTAACATCAAAAGCCAATTTAACCAGTTAATTTTTGAAATCATATTTAACCATTTATTCGTGGACAGATTCTATCAATCATATTAATCATGATGCCATTGTCATAACCTCCAATGAAAAAGGATCCATAAGCCATGAAAGATTCTGCTATGATCGCCTTTGATAAAAATCATATCTGGCACCCCTACACATCCATGAAAAACCCTCTTCCTGTTTACCACGTGGAATCAGCCCGAGGTGTCCGCCTGAAATTAAAAAATGGCCCTGAGTTGATTGATGGTATGTCCTCCTGGTGGGCAGCAATTCACGGATACAACCATCCCGTGCTGAACCGTGCAGCGGTGGAGCAGCTGAATAAGATGTCCCATGTCATGTTCGGAGGCATCACCCATGACCCGGCCATTGAGCTTGCGTCTTTGCTGGTTGAGTTGACGCCCGCCCCCCTCACCCAGGTGTTCTTCAGTGATTCGGGCTCCGTGTCCGTGGAAGTGGCCATGAAAATGTCTGTTCAATACTGGCACGCCAAGGGTGAGCCTGGGAAAAAAAGTTTCCTGACCATCAGAAACGGCTACCACGGTGACACCATCGGTGCCATGGGGGTCTGTGACCCTGATACGGGCATGCACTCTTTGTTTTCAGGTTTTCTTTCAAAGCAGTTGTTTGCCGATGCCCCCCAATGCCGTTTTGATGATGCCTGGGATGAAGCAGACATCTCAAGTCTAAAAAAACTCCTTGAACAAAACCATGAAATGATCGCTGCTGTGATTCTCGAACCCGTGGTCCAGGGTGCGGGGGGAATGCGTTTTTATTCACCCGAGTATTTGAGGCGGACACGGTCCTTATGCGATGAGTACGGCGTGCTTCTTATCTTTGATGAAATTGCCACAGGGTTCGGAAGATCAGGGCGATTGTTTGCCTGCGAATATCCGGGCGTTGTCCCGGACATCATTTGCATAGGCAAAGCCCTCACTGGAGGCTATATGACCCTGGCTGCCACCATGACCACCCAAAGCGTCAGCCGATGCATCTCAGAAGGAAATCCGGGGGCTTTTATGCACGGCCCCACATTCATGGGGAATCCCCTGGCTTGCAGTGTGGCCGTGTCCAGCATCAAACTCCTTCTTGAATCAAACTGGAAACATCAGGTTGACCGAATTGAAAAAGGACTGCGTCAAGGCCTTGCTCCGGCTGCGTCCCTATCCCAAGTCAGGGATGTCCGCTGTCTTGGAGCCATCGGTGTCATTGAAATGAAAGAACCCGTCAATATGGACGTTATCCAGAAACGCTTTGTTGAAAAAGGCGTCTGGGTCAGACCCTTTGGCAGACTGGTCTACGTCATGCCCCCCTACATCATGGTTGATGAGGACCTCAAAACCCTCACACAAGCCATGGTCGACGTGGTCAGCACCCTCCCCTGACCGTCCACACCGTCCACACCGTCCACACTGTCCACACCGTCCACACTGTCCACCAAATAAAAAAGGCCTGATCATTTAAGATCAGGCCTTTTAAAATTTGGCGTCCCCAAGGGGATTTGAACCCCTGTCGCCGCCGTGAAAGGGCGGTGTCCTGGACCAGGCTAGACGATGGGGACGTAAAATATTTTTTACGTCATGTTTGGTGGGTCATGTTGGACTCGAACCAACGACTCTCTCCTTAAAAGGGAGATACTCTACCAACTGAGTTAATGACCCGCGTGCTCAAAAACAAGAAGCTTTTACCTGATCCCCGAGCTCTTTGTCAACTATAAAAAAATTATTTTTTTCCCCACCCTGCCCCCCTGCCGGGGCACAACGGGTGGATCGACAATTAATCCAGTCAAATACACTCTGGATAGCAGGCACAAATTATTTCCGCCAGAATTCCGGAACCAGGAGTATTACAACGGTGTAGATCTCCAGACGCCCAAGAAGCATGCACCAGATAAGCAGCCACTTGCCAGCCTTGGGGATCATGGCAAAATTTTCCGTTGGCCCCACCATGCCGAATCCGGGCCCCACGTTTCCAATGCAGGAAGCAACGGCTGTCAAAGACGTGACAAGATCCACACCTAAACCCGCGAGTGCAATGGAGCAGATGACATACAGCCCCATATAGAGAGCCAGGAAGCCCATGATACTCTTCATCACATCTTCGGGCACGGTCTTTCCCGCCATTTTCACCTGGGAGACTGCCCGTGGATGAATCAGTGCAAATAATTCACGGTAACAGTATTTAAAACAAAGCATCACACGGATGCATTTTACGCCACCCCCGGTGGACCCTGCCGATGCACCTAAAAACATGCATACAAAGAGAATCACCTGGCTCATGCCGGGCCAAAGCTCATAGTCCGCGGTGGCATAACCCGTTGTCGTGACAATGGACGCCACCTGAAACGCGCTGTAACGAACAGCATCAATGATGGTTTTATAAACAGATCCGTAGGTATCATAGGAAACCAAGGCTGTGAATAAGAGAAAAATACCTATAAAAAAACGACATTCACGATCCCGCCAGAACGCCAAAGGTTTTCCCTTCAGGAATTGATAATGGAGGGAAAAATTAATTCCTGAAATCACCATAAACAGTATGATCACACAGTCGAAGTAAAGGCTGTCATAATGGGCAATGGACGTATTTCGTGTTGAAAATCCACCCGTGGGCATGGTGGTAAAGGTATGGCAGAGGGAATCGAACACAGTCATACCGCCCAGCCAAAGCAGAATGAACTGGGCCAGGGAAATCAGAGCGTAGACCTTCCACAGAATCATGGCGGTTTCACTGAGCCGGGGTTTCAGCTTATCCGGCACAGGACTCGGGACTTCAGCTTTGTAAAGCTGCATGCCGCCAACGCCTAAAAATGGAAGAATGGCAAGGGACAGTACAATGATGCCCATGCCCCCCAGCCACTGGATCAGACTGCGCCAGAAAAGAATCGCACGGGGCAATGCCTCAATGTCCGTGATCACGGATGAGCCAGTTGTAGTAAATCCTGAAACCGATTCAAAAAACGCATCAACAAAGAATTCGAAGTACCCACTGAAATAAAAGGGAAGCGCTCCCACAAGTCCAATGGCGGTCCACCCAATGGCCACCACAGCCATACCTTCCCGGGGACTGATGTAGTCAAAACGATGTTTTCGGAACACCCCATGGAGTAAAAGCCCCAGAGACAAGGCAATTATGATGGATTTAATGAAGGCATGGTAGCTGTGATCAAAATAATAGAAAGAGCATAACAATGGGAATATCATGGCCAGACCAATGGCGATAATCAGTATGCCAAGAATGTTGACAAGATTGTTCCATCGCATTTAAAAAAACTCCAGTTTGACCGTAAGAAGTTTTTCAATTTTAGGAACAGCCTCCCTCAAGGCAAAAATGATAATCCGGTCATCGGGCTCAATAATGGTTTTCCCCGAGGGAATAATCACGTCATCTTTCCTCAGGATGCCGATCAGAAGTGATCCTTTGGGAAAAGAGACCTTCATTAAGGGCTTGCCCACAATCTCCGATGTGGGAAGAGCAAGGGCCTCGATCACTTCTGCCTGTTCACCATGAAGAGAAATGGCAGACAAAACCTTCCCTTTTCGGATATGCTGAAGAATACTATCAATGGCTGAAAGCCTGGGACTAACAACCTGTTCGAGCCCAATAGTCCCCATCAAGGGCAGATAACTGAATTTCCCGATTTTTGTGATGGTGTTACCGACACCCATGCGTTTGGCCAGAAGTGAGACAAGAATATTTGTTTCCTCATCGTTGGTCAATGTGACCAATACATCGGTATCCTGAATATTTTCTTCCTGGAGCAGACTCTGGTCCGATCCATCGCCATGCAGGATCACTGTTTTGTTCATCCGGTCAGCAAGATACCGGCATTTTTTCTGGGACTGCTCAATGATTTTCGTGTGGATGGATTTGGCTTCCAGGAGATTCGCAAGGCGAATACCGATCCGTCCACCGCCCACGATAATGGCCCGCTTCAAGGGCCTCTGCTCCTTGCCGAACAATGAAAGAACCCCGGACAGTTTGTTTTTTTCACTGATAAAATAAACAATATCCCCTGCCATCATGCGGTCACTTCCCCGGGGAACGATCATCTGCTCCTCCCGCACAACACCGGCCACCAGAGGGGCCTTATCTCCGAACCTGCTTCCGAAATCTGCCAGTTTCAGGCCATTTAATTCACTGCCTTTTTCAATCCGCATACCGATAAGCTGGAGACGGCCTTCAGCGAACTCGGCCACATCCAGGGCTCCGGGCACCTGGATCAAACGTTCAATGGTTTTCACCACTTCGATTTCCGGGTTGATGATGGTATCGATATGGGGGGCAAATTCCCGGAAATGATCATGGTAGTTGTCATAATCCGCATTCCGGATTCGGGCGAGTTTTTTTGTGGTGGGAGAAACGATATTGGCCACAAGACAGGCCACCAGATTGGCCTCATCACTGTCGGTTACGGCCAGCAATATGTTGGCGGCCTTGATTCCGGCGTCCTCGAGAACAGAAGGACTGCTTCCTGAGCCTCGAATCACCTGAACATCTAAATTCTCCGAGACCCGGCGCAGGGCATTTTCATCTTTATCAATGACCACTACATCTTTGCTTTCATTTGCAAGGCGACTTGCAATATGAAAACCAACCTCACCGGCACCCACAATGACAATCTTCAAATAGTTGCTCCTGATCAGAATTTGCGATACAGCATGAAGGGATGTGTTTAAGGTGATGGAAGATCGTCTCTCAGACAAGCACGATGCACCCATGAGTGTAAAACGGCCTCAACGCCTTAAATAAGGTATGGCTTAGCCTTTAGCAACCTTGGCCTCACCGTTTGAATGCAGAACGACATATGCCCATCCCAAAAACATAATCTTTAATTTAATATCCGATAATACCCTTCAGGTCAAATAATGAACCCGGATTTTTAAAAAAAATCCGGGTTCAAAGATAAATCAGCTGTGGACTGAAGGTAGCACAAGGCCACCTATTGCAGAACAATGGTCGTTTATGAAGGCCCCAAGCCAGCCTCGGGTGCCTGACCGTTGGATCCTGTCTCTATACGGACTTTAAGATCCTGCTCGGTTACCAGATTGCTTTTTGCAAGAATTTCCCGGATACGCTTCAGTGAAACCAGCTTCCCTTCCCTGGCTGAGGGAGTCAAAAAGGATTTCAACTTTCGTTCAAGGACGGAAGGATGAGATTTACTCCCGATGGCAATGGTCCCTTCCATGATAATCTTCTGAAGCAGAAGTTCCTGATCGGTCCTCTCCCTGATATTGGCGGCAAAGGGCAAAAAGAAAAAATTAGACAGAACGATGCCGTAAAGTGTCGAAATCAGGGCGACAGGCACGGTGGCCAGAATCACGGCCGTGTCCCCTATTCCGGACAGCATGCTGATCAGCCCCACCACAGACCCCACAAGCCCAAACGACGGACAGATATCAGCCATGGTGGTCAGAACCCGTTCACTTTCCTCCCGCCTCTGCCTGAAAAAATACATTTCAGCCGAAAGGCTTTCACGGATTTCCCTTAAGGGATATCCATCAACAAGGAAACCCAGGGCCTGTCGAAGAAACATGACCGTGGTTTCCTCTTCATCATTCTGTAAGGACAAAAGCCCCTGGATCTTACTTTTCACAGAAAGATCCACCAGGATTCCCACCACTTCGTCCGGGCTTTTAACCGACGTTCGATAGGAACTGACAAGAACTTTCCAGACAATGGCCAGACGTTTGAATCTGAAACAGATCAATGTGGCGCCCAGAGTCCCCCCGAACACAATAAGGAGGGCAGAAAAATTAAAATACATGGCCAGATTACCGTTGACCAGAAATCCCGCCATAAAAATCAGACAACAGATCACGACCCCAATGACATTCTTTTTTGAAGAAAGCCAGAAAAACGGCACCCCCAATTTTTTTAAGGTGTCTTTAAGCATGGGCCTGACATTATCATTTTCACCAGTCATCTTTTCCCCCTGACGGTATGATGCTCGAATATGAAGTATATCTGATATTATTCCGGCCGGTCCCGGGTGATAATGATTTCAACACGTCTATTTTCAGCCCTGTTCGTGGCATTATCATTGGGTTTCAACGGGTTGTGGAATGAATGGCCGCTGATGAAAAACCGTTCCCCGGGTATCCCTAAATTTTCACTCAGATAACGGGCCACCACACAGGCCCGAATGGCAGACAATTCCCAGTTTGTAGGAAACTCGGCACTGTGAATGGGGACATTGTCCGTATGGCCTACCACATTGATGATATAAGGCGTCTGTTTTAAAACAAATGCCACATCGCCAAGGACCCCCTTGGCCTGTTCTTTCAGGTCTGCTTTTCCTGTTTCAAACAACAAATCGTTGGTCAGTGTAATCCGGACCGCCCGGTCTGAAATCAATTCCACCTGGGCAACATCAGGAATGCTTTTCCGGCTCAAATCATAAATATCAGGAAAGGATTCTTGGATGGTCTCGTTGACACCTTCATTCATGACCACCCCTGATCCGCTGTCAGAAAAATTTGTGGTCCCCGGCCCCTTGCCGTACTTCCACTCTCTGTTGGCAAGCTGATAGATATACATGACCGCAAAAAGAATAAACATGGTCATCATCAGATCCGACCATGCCACGGACCAGTGGGTATTGCCGCCCTTGTCAAAATGCCGACTTCGTCTGTCAAACAAATTGACGCTGAACGCATCTTCCTGGTTCCAGATGGCACCGGAATCGTTCATGTCCTCAATATTATCTTTGCCTTTCACGGCAGGGTCAGCATCAGTCATAAGCCACTGTCATAATTTAATTTTTTAAATCTATAAGGTTATCTTGAGCATGTTTCAGTCGAAAAAGGGTTTGTTCATCAAACGAAGTCAGGTTAATACAATAATCCGTGGCATCGCCCAGAGACTCGATGTAAGCAGCTTCATCCCGGATAAAGCTCCGGCATGCGCTGTACAATTCGGTTCCAGGATATGGAGTTGCAAAAAACGAACCACACGTGATATCCAGGCTTTTTTTAAAATCTATGGTTTCCTGAATTGTTTCGATTGTTTCACCGGGGTATCCGAAAATAAAGGTCGTGTTGGGATAGATACCTGCTTTCCGTGTGTTCACCACAGCCGTTCGGGCTGCAGTCACATCCGCTTTTTTGTTCATGGCATTGAGCATGGATTCACTGCCTGATTCGATTCCGTATCCAATCCAGACACAGCCTGCTTCCGCCATCAGTTCTAGAATTTCGGGCATGGCACTGGTCACCCGTCCATGGCAGCCCCATAAGACCTTCCAGGGTTTTTTCTTTAACAACACACAAAATTCCCTGAGACGTTTTTCCGATGCCATCATGTTATCATCGACAAACCCTACAAAATCGACGTCATACCGTTCAACCAGAATATCCATCTCATCAATGATGTTCTGAGCTGACCGATACCGATAACTTGATTTCCCGAACAGATGATAGCAGTAATTACAGGAAAAGGGACAACCCCGGCTTGAAATAATATTCATGCTTCTGGTGATAACAATATCCTTCCTGAAACCCGAAGAGTTGCTTGCCACATCTCCCCATATGGGATTTTTAAGGTAAATATCCATGGGCAGAAGATCCCAGGCCGGAAATGAGAGAGAATCCAGATTATCGATATTTGCTCTCTGTGGGGTCAAACAAATCCCATTACCTTGCCTGAAAGCAATCCCATCAATAGTTTCTAAGGATGAGCCCTGCTCCAAAGCATGTAACAGGGCCAGCATGGTGGCCTCCCCTTCGCCAATCACAGCCATATCCATAGGGCTGTTCCGAAAAAGAAGTTCATAACTGGTGGTCGCAAGACCTCCTCCGGAAATCACCGGGGCTTGGGGGCAAATGCGTTTCAACTCCGAAATCAGCCATTTCTGAAAAGTATAGGTGGTGATCAACCCGGAAATACCTGCCACATCCCATTGAAGATTTTTCAGATGGTCGATAATCTCATGGTTGCCATGACGATGTGCATTGATGTCATAGATCGTGACGCTATGGCCATGATCTCTCAAGACAGCAGCAATCACGGCAAGGCCGTAGGGGATATTATTGGGTCGGGCGTTTAACCTGATCGGTGAATTGATAAGAAGAATGTTCATGCACGTCACTTTCTGTTTTTTTTAGATGTTATGACCTGGTGTTGGCAAGCAGTCTGAAAGGCACGGGCCCTCAATGCACAGCGTTTTGATTCGTCGAGCAGATTCGTGTAGCGTTCATCACTGTGCTGACCTGTTTTCCGTTGCTTTCCATGATGCCGTACCGAATAAAGAATTTTTGGAACATGGACGAAACGGGCCCCATCCATGGCAAAACGGAGGTAGTGGTCATAGTCGTTGGCCGATGTGTAATTGTCAGCATCCATAAAACCCGATGTTTGATGTAGTGAGGTTTTATAGAGATGACTGACACCTAAAAAATACCAGTCGGCCAGACAAGACTCAAAATTATAATCCGGCAGACGGATCTGACGGACAATGGCCCCTTGGTCATCCACAACATCCATGTCCGAATAGGAAAAATCCGCATCTCCCTTTTCCAAAGCATCGACCAGTTCTTCAATCATATGGGGAAACGGAAGATCATCTCCGACAATATAGGTGCAGTATTCCCCCGTGGCTTGTTTGAAACCTTCGTTGTATGTTTGTGTTGGCCCGATATCCTCATCAAAAATAAGGATTTTTAGGTCTCGATTCTGGGGAAATACCTTTTCCTCTTTCCGGATGATCTGTCCATGACTATCCATGGAGGAAATGGGTCTAATGTCTTTTTCTGCTATCTCACGTTCCAGATTTTTTAAATAATCTTTGGTTCCGTCCGTTGAGCCGCCATCGACGATAACAATCTCCAGTTCTGGATAGGTCTGGCACAGACAGCGACTCACGCAGGCATTCAGGTATTCACCCTGGTTGAACGTGGGAATGACGATGGTGACTTTTTTTATTCGGGAATCCATCATTCTGTTTCCTTATTCTTTTATCATGAGGGCTTCAAGGGGCTTGGCCCTGTCGCGCAGAATGTCTCTGTCCATGATAAAAAGATCTATCCGAATGTCATCAGGTGCCCTGTCAAAGGCGAAACCAGAGGGAAGAAAGATCAGAGCGGGCTTGATGCTGTACACCAAAGGATATTTCTGACGGCTCCCGCGGATGTCCCTTTGAACATCCATGACGTACTGTTCATGGCCCGTTTCATCCACCCTCATCAGGCGGTATGGATGGACATCCGAGCGGCATGCCGTCACAACGATTCCCACCTGCGATTGTGAATAGGCTCCGAACGCGTCGATATGGTCCGGCCGGATCAGTGGATAGTCCGAATGCAACACCATACGATGATGATTCGTGGTCCTTAACCTGGAAAACCGTTTTCCGAAAAATATAAAGGTATCATCACCACGTCCATTTTCAAAAATCGTTTCAAGCAAAGAGGTCGTTTTCATTCATGCATACCGGCGGGAAAAGGATAAAGCCCTGCGCCAACAACGGCACGGGCCCGTTCAAGATCTTCGGGTTCGTCAATATCAATGGCTTCAATATCGTTTAAAATCACGGGGGTTCTCAGATGATTGTTTTCTCTGAATTCATAAACAATATTGAAGGAAAGACTGCTTTGGATGAGATCTTCTTGTTTTATTTCATGGGCACCGGGGATCATGTAGCGGCATGGCCCATGCTCACCCATTTGCCAATAATTTCTAATATCCTGAGACACGGGGCCCACCGACCCGATATTGAATATACCCGGATCATCCAACCCTCGGACAAGGGCGTCCCTGACCAGGCCGGGACGCCGGAACGGATATGTGGGGCTCATGATGATGATGATGTCGTACACATAATCCTGGTGTTGTCTGTACCACAAGCTGGCATGTTTGACCGCCTCCACCAGATCGGAATCGTCACGTGCCAGCTCCTCCGGCCTGAGAAATGGAATGTCCGCACCTAAAGAACAAGCCACATCTTGTATTTCCGCATCATCCGTGTTGACGTGGACCTTGGTTCTGCCCCCGAGCTCCAGGGCATAGTCGATGGTGTGGGCAATGAGGGGTTTGTTCCCCAGAGGCTTCAACGCTTTTCGGGGAACGCCCTTGGAGCCGCCCCGTGAAGGGATCAGGACAAAAATCCGTTTATCCATATAACTATTCATATGATATGATGTATCGCAATTAACACCTGTGAATATTTTTCCATGGAAAATTCTCTACAGAAGGTCTCAATGCTTTGTGTATAATCGTTATTCATAACCTCATCTATGGCCTTGATGATTGTCCGGGGTTCACGGGCCGAATAAATTGTCCCCAGGTTGTTGTCCCTTACCAGATCGGCCATAAATTCGGATTCTTCATACATGACAATAGGGATTCCGGCTTCAAGATAGGTAAATAATTTTGATGCAAGATTATACTTAAAATGATCTAAGCTATAGGAGGATAGTAAGATATTATCGAAAAAAATACCCGCATCATAATATGACAATTCCCTGCTGATTTCACAATATGGAAGCCCCTGTTTAAAATGGAAATGGTGATGGCTTTTTTCAAGATCATAATAATGCCCATGCTGATGCCATGGCATGTCCCGTGCGTTCTGATTGACATAAATAGACAATTCAAACGTGTCGGGACCGGTCAACTCTATCAGATCGTCGAAAATATGGTTCTCATGCCCCCTCGAAACCGCAATGTCGTATGGAATAATACCCCCTGCATATGCAACATGGGGTGTTGGTTTTACCGCTTTCAACCTATTGGAATGTAAAAATGAAGGATGGGGATAACTCATGATTGATGTGCTTCCACACTGAAGACCATACTCCCCAATAAGATTATTCCATGCAGCATCGGGCATTTTATGGACGATGTGATCCACATGATTCATAACAGCCCGTTCAATGTGTATGGACGGGTCATGTTTATCTTTGGCCATAAAAAATGCTGCATCATTGACATCAAGAACAATATTTGATTTTTTCGAACAGGCATTGATTACAATCGCGCCGTGATAGATTGGTGGCGCAAGATGCCATGAGTAAGGGTTGCTTTTACTTACAATGTCATGAAGTTCACGAAAACTTTTGTATTCATAGTATTGATCAAAATAATTTTCAATTTTCGCATCTTCACGTATACACCCTGCAATCAGCGTTACATAGACTCTGCCGGTTGCCTTCATCACCATGGCTTTCTTCAGAAATTGCGGATCAGGATAATATGAAATAAAAATAATATGATGGCGATTATTTACCATTTTTTTATCAAGATGTTCCGGTATTTTTGTATAATACCGCGTCCCCCGATTATCAGGTATGGGCCGTTGAATGACATCTGCCACATAATCATTGATTAAGGTTTTCATGTCACAATTCTCTATTTGTTTTTTATAATTTCAGAGATTAGTTTTTCCGTGGTAATCGAATACGTTTGAAGTAACGATGCCTGGGATCCATACTCATCAGGAAAGACGTCAGGAATTGCAATTCGTCTGAATTTTTTTATAGAATCAAAATCCGCTTCCGCAATAATTTCCGCGACTGCCCCACCAAGACCGCCTATGATTGAGTGTTCTTCAATCGTTATAATGGTAGATACCTTTTGAGAGTGTTCGAGAATAGATTCTTTATCGATGGGCTTAACCGTATGTAAATGCAGTACACCGACACTGACGCCTTGTTTTTCAAGCTCATCAGCGGCTGACAAAGCAGAATTCAGCATCACACCCGTTGTGATAATCAACGCATCATGACCGCACCTGTATGTGACTCCTTTTCCAATTTCAAAAGGGAGGTCGCCTGAAGAGACAACGGGATCCCAGCCTTTGGCAAGCCTAATATAAATTGGGCCTTTATGATCCAGAGTTGCAGGTATAAGCCGTTTCATCTCCTCAGCATCACAGGGCGCAACAACCGTCATATTAGGAATAGCCCGCATGATTGCAATGTCTTCAATGGCAAGGTGAGTTGGACCTAAAGGCGCGTAGACAAGCCCCCCCCCGTTCCCGATCAACCGGACATTCAGATTCTGCAGGCACAAATCGATTGTTATTTGTTCAAAGCACCGGCGAGTCAAAAAGGAGGCGATTGTGTTTACAAATACAACCTTCCCATTCAAGGCAAACCCGGCGGCCATTCCAATAATATTGGCTTCAGATATACCCTCCATAAAAAATCTATCAGGCAGATCTTTCTTAAAGGCATCCAGTGTACCCTGCCCTAAATCGGAACCGATAAAAATAACTCTGCCATCTTTTTTAGCTAATTCATAAACTGAATTCAAGCACGCCTTCCGCATAATTATCGTCCTATCTCAGAATATAGAGCAGCCAGTTCATCAGAGGTGATAGAGCTCTTGTGGTGCCACTCAAGGTTTTTTTCTAAAAATGAGATGCCTTTTCCTTTGATGGTGTGACAAATTAAGACACAGGGTTTTTCCTGATGGAAAGGCCGTTTTGTAAGAACAGCTCTCAAGGACGTCAGGTCATGTCCATCCACCTCTTTTACATCAAAGCCAAAACTTGTCCATTTATCAGCAAACGGCTCAAGTTCCTGAACTTCGGAAACACTGCCATAGGATTGTTGCTTATTGTAATCCACAATAGCCAGAAGAGAATTTAATCGATGTTTACTTGCACTCATGGCCGCTTCCCAAACAGATCCCTCGTTACATTCACCATCACCCAGCAAAACAATTGTTCTGTAGTCTGACTTTTCATATCGTGCATTTAAAGCCATCCCAACACCAATGGAAAGCCCATGCCCAAGAGCGCCGGTAGAGGCTTCTATTCCTGGCACCTTACCATACTCGGGGTGACCGCCTAAACGTCCGGCTGAACTGCAAAATTTTTCCAATTCATTTTTCGGGAAAAATCCTTTATTTGCTAAAATCACGTAAAGTGCGAGACAGCCATGGCCTTTGCTGAGAATGAAACGATCTCTTTCCGGCCACAACGGTCTGAGTGGATCATATTTCAATACATCGTCATACAACACCCTGAGAATCTCGACGATTGAAAATGCCGAGGGCACATGTCCTCTTTTACTGCATGCAACCGTATTAATGATATCTTTTCTGAGACGTCGTGATACAGAATCCAGCCCATTCATAAAGGTACTCCCCCCCATGTCCTATTCAAAAAAAATGATGAATGCTCAAACTCTTCCTGCAATTGTATTAATTTCACCTTTGATTTTTCCAGTTGTTCCTCAATGAGGATGGCATCTTGAAGATCAGGATTGGCAAAACGCTTTCTATCCATAACATCAGGCAAACAGATATTGAGCATTAACAGACACCATTTCAGCCCTACTGCAAAATAAACCTTTTTTAAACGGTGAATTAAAGCATTTCCTATTTCTGAGAACGTTATAAAAGAATTGAGAAAAAATAGTTTCTCTTTTACTGACAACCCCATTGCTGGATGGTGAAAAAAATCGGAGATCATTTTTGCGGGATCATCCCAGCCAAAATATTCAAAATCAATAAAGGTTATTTCCCCGCTTTTTAATTTAAGGGCGTTATGAAAACCAAAATCAGAAGGGCTCAAAACAGGACTCAAATGACATATGGTTGTTTCAGCTGAAATTTCTTCAAACCTGTTCCGAATTATTTTACAAACAGGGTAAAAGCTCGTTTCCATAAAATCGGCAACGTGTCGGTATTTTTTTTTGCTGACAATGGCCTGGCAGATTTTTTGATGACGCGTTTCAATACTGCCCCAGTAATCCTGAAGCGTCAAGCATGCATCCGAAGCGATTCCGATCTGTCTTACGTCAGACGATTCACTCAGGCCATGAAGCTTTCCAAGAAAACGTGCGGCTTGAGATAAATCATCATGTTGAATATCTCCTTTGTTTATTTTTCGTCCGTCAATGTATTCGTAAATCCCTATCTGATTTTCTCTATCAGCATGGATGGGCTCAGGAATTTGTCTTATACCATGCTGCCACAGAAAATGAAGTGCATTGAACTCCCTACTCAGTCGTCTGTTTTTATCGTTGTTGCCTTTGGGAAAGTAAACCTTGGCCAATAATTTCTCATCATCACAAATGATTTTAAAAACCTGGTTATTCCCCCCACTAACGAGTTTTTCAATGGAGAGAAGCTTTTTCTTTAAATCAGAAGAGACAAGGTGTTCGATAATTTTTTCCAAAATAGGTTATATAGACTCTTCAAATAAAAATGTTTTAATTTTAAGCCAGGAAGAAAAATGTCTGACCGACTGAGATATGTCTTCCGTTGAGTTATGGTTGAAGTGTATTTTTTTCACGTTATCCGGAAAAGCGGGGTCTTCAAGGACGTCAATCAGATCATCAATAAAGTGGGTACACCCTATTTTCGAAATACATTCTATTTTTTGTTGCCGGGTCGATTCGAAAAATACGTTTTCCTTATTTAGCCCAAAGACTTCCCTGTCAAAAAAACGATTTTCAGTCATCCAATTTAAAGCCGCTTCCTGAAGATTTGCTCTTTTATCCTGAGCCGCAAATTTTGTTTTATGACTGACAATTGAAATTTTTATTTGTCGCCGTTTACATTCACGGATAAACACATCCGCATCTTTCATTAATTCTGCGTGGTTCATTTTATGGTAATAGACGATTGCCTGTAGTTTCTGCCATAAAATCTCGCCCCCATGACGCATCCGTATATGGTCTCTAATCATCTCTTTATTAGGTTTAAAGCCTTTTCCTATCAGGCCTTGTTCGGAAGCAAATCTGAAGAATACGCTGTCATAATTAACGATTGTATTATCAAAATCAATTCCGATATGCATCAAACCTCTTTACCCCCGATGTCACACATTCCATCGTTTCCAGAATATCGCAGGGATTGCACGACGAATCGTTTTCAGGCGGCCAAATATGTGTTCTCCGGGATGACGCATGCACAATGCGAGATAGTGTCCACTGAAATAAAATTTACGATAGGCTTTCTTGGCCATCTTCCTGATCTGCTCATTTGTAAATTGCGGCATATCCGGTTGTCCATCCTCATTCAACCATCCATTTTCCGTCATTTCTTTATAGTATGGCGTTCCTGCAAATGGGATCATAAGCTGGAACTGTGCAGTATGCGGCTTGAGTTTACAGGCCAGTTCTATTGTTTTCATGGCATCTTCAGGTGTTTCTTCAGGAAAACCAAATGCAAAATCTCCGTGAATACGTAACCCGGCATCGTTGGCTCTTTTTGTAAACGTCTCCATCTGTTCCAGTGTAATGCCTTTCCGAATCTTTTTTAAAACCTTTTCGCTTCCAGATTCATACCCCACATGCAGATTCCTGCAACCGGCCTGCTTCATCAGCACCAACACATCAGAGTTCATGTCCGCCTTTACATAGCAGGACCAGGGCAATTGAATGCCTGCGGATAACTTCGCCTCACAAAATTCCCGGGCTCGATCTTCAGTAAAGGTGTCATCCTGAATCATCACTGAACGAATCCATGGCATCTCTTCCGCTATGAAACGGAACTCTTCAATAACATTCTCCATGCTCCGGACATTGTATCGTTTACCCTTAATAAAGGTATTAACCCAAAGACAATAGGTGCACATGCCCCAGGCACAACCGCGGCCGGTCATGATATCGATATATGGGTACAGTTCAGAAGGCGTCTTATACCGGTTGATATCCACATTGTCCCTGAAGAAACGGGAAACAAAGGGTATTTCATCCAGTTCTTCTCCGGTCATATAGTCACGCATGGGATTTCTGATAATCGTTTGGCCCTCTTTATACACAAGATTTTTTATATTCTCGGGGTTCACCCTGTCAGCAATTTCTCCGACGGCAATCTCGAATTCTCCAACCACAAGCTTCCCGACAAAGCGTGACCGTGCAAGGGTTTTTTCAGGATTAATAGAGGCATAAGGCCCGACGATTACAGTATCACAAGGGACCGCATCCAGTAATGAATCGGCAAATTCAAGATCATTCTCCTCACTCATTGATCCGGTATAAAGGACAAGCAGTTCAGGGTTAAAGCCATGAACAATTTTTCGTGTAGCCTCATGGTCCAGATAATGTGCCGGGGCGTCCACAAACCGGATTGAGTGTCCCTTTCCCTGGAGATAAGAACCACAGTACCCAAGAAGAATGGGGTACCACTGCGTGGCTGAAAGTGAAACAAAGTCACAGCGCGCATTGCGCATGTATTCCTTTTTAAAAGGCGGCGAAAGTAAAAGGATACGCATAATTATTAGTTCCTTACCGTTATATTATCTACATCCGCAGACGGTTTAAAAGAAATATCCGCTCCTTTATCACTATCCCTGCAAGGATTTAAATGGTCAGCTACCGGGTTAAAGGCTTCAATCGGCTTGCTATGTGATTCCTTGCTGACCCGATAGAATAAATTATATTTGAAGATACACCACATGGCCCAGACTCCGTCCTTCCAGTTTATCTTTTTCCCTTCAGCATATGTCCGTCCGTAATATGAGATGGGGACTTCGTAGATTCGAAGTTTTTTCTTCGCCATCTTTGCAGTAATCTCCGGTTCAAAACCAAATCGTTTTTCCTGAATCTGTATTCCGTCAAGGGCATCTCTTGTAAAAACCTTGTAGCATGTCTCCATATCCGTCAAATTCACGTTGGTAAAAATGTTGGATAGAAATGTCAAAAACTTATTCCCCATATAATGCCAGAAATAAAGCACTCGGTGGGCGCCATGGCCTGCAAAGCGTGAGCCGTAAACCACATCGGCCTTTCCAATCAGGATCGGTCTGAGGAGAACGCTATATTCGGAAGGGTCATACTCCAGATCCGCATCCTGAATCAGGATAATGTCTCCGGTAGCTTTAGAAATACCCGTCTGAAGGGCCCCGCCTTTGCCGATATTGGTTTCGTGTAGAAAGATTTTCACATCCGGAAGGGTAACCCCGGACAGTATATCCTGGGTACCATCCTGAGAACCGTCATCCACCACAATAATTTCCTTTGAATATGGTGTCGAAGCTACGGCGTCCAGAATATCGATAATCGTATCTTTCTCATTATAAACCGGGATGATAATGCTGAGTAAAAAATCTTTTCGTGGTTCTTTAATCTGAATCATCGGATAAACCTTTTCAGTTTAATGATAAAAAAAGAATAATTACATTTTCAAAAAAAGACCTGTTCCGGTAATGTGAAACATCGGATGTGTATCCATGAATTCCAGCGCGGCAAGACGTTGGCCAAAATGTGTCCCGCCATTTAATGTAAAATACTCGAAATGTTCCATCATTATTACCCCAGTTGATGAAAGGCGGTCATAAACAGCCGCTAAGGCACATTGAACGGACGTGTAATCGTTCAAATCAAAAACAACCATCGCCACAGGTTCATCTGACATTTCATTTATCGATTGCTGAATTCCCCCCGGGACAAGACTGATATTTTTAATGTCTTGAAGGTTTTTTTTGAGCACCTCATGCGGGGTTTTCATAGATTGGTCAACGGCTTTATCCGCTGCACAGGAAACCTCTCCAGCCGTGTCGTATCCGATGACCTTGCGTGTTGAGCCTTCAAAATGGTCCAGAATCAACGCGGTAAAATAGATTGCCCAGCCTTGAGATACCCCAAAATGGATGATGTTGCCCTTTATCTTGCGAGTCATGATGTATTTCAATCCCTCGTATAGATGAATTGGGACATCACCAGAAAGATTGCAACTCAGATGATCAGGGACGTCACTATGACATCTCCAATAATCCGGGTCTGAAATATGAGAACGGGTTTCCCAGAATTTAGATCCCATAAAAACAATACGGGGTGACACTCCGTAAACTCGAACAAGCTTTTCATAGCTGGAAACGGTTTCCTTGCGAATAAACGATAGAATAATCACCTCTTCAGGCTTAAATTCTTCAATAGCCTCAGGACCCTCAATTTGCCTGTCCAAAATAAACTGTCCCTGCTCGTCTTTGGATTCTGAAATAATCCGGTAATCCAGACCGACGCATACATTTTCTTTCTGAAAAGCAATTAAAACCATCTCATTCACGCCCCAGAACACAACGCGTTTTTGGCTCAATCTTGCCAGAACAACCCGATTGAGTATCTCCTGAATAAACCCTTCCATTTATTTTTTCTCCACTTAAATCAATTCTTCATCTTCAAAAACATGTTCGTACCCATTGAGTGATACATGGGATTTTCTTCAAGAAATTCGAGCAAGGCGATTCTCTGCCCCATCGTATGCCCGCCATATATTGTGTAGTATTCAAAATGATCCATAATAAAAACACCATTCATGGAAAGCCTTTCAAACACAGGCCCGAGGGTGTGTTTTGTGGGCGTGTAATCATCCATGTCATAAAATGCTAACGCAATGGGCTGATCATCAAGTAAGTGGATCGTTTCAACGACGTCGCCCTGAATCAACCTGACATGACTAAACGAATCCAGGTTCCTTTGTGTCAGTTCTAAAGATGTGTTTGAAAGCCGTGTGGCTTCATATACGCCGTCAGTCGTCAGTTTACTGAAAACATCGTATATGGACTGTGCCTCTGTAAAGCCGGTAAATGTGTCAAAACCAATAACAAAACGATCTGTTTGACCAAAATGTTGCAGCACTGTGCTGATGAAATACATTGACCATCCTTGAAAAACACCAAAATTAACTATATTTCCAGGAATGTTATGCGTGATAATGTGTTTCACACCCTCATATAAAAATTTTGTCACATGATCTGCTACACCACCTCTGATATGGGCAGGCATCCGTCGCAGACAGTCCTGATAACCTGTATCGGCAACATATAATTGTGTATTCCATATATCCGCCACCATAAAAACATAAAGGGGGTCCTGCTTATAGTCGATCACAAGCCTTTCGTATATCGGTATTGCTTCTTCCGGTGTGAAATAGAGAATAACCAACTCATCAGGTTGAAAATCATAGATTGCACGTGGAGGTTCGATTTTTGTTGCCAACACTCTCTTGTTTTGATGCTCTTCCTGATCTGAAACAAAAAGGAAGTCGAGGCCATTCAAAAGATTTTTTCGATAGAGCGCAATGGCAACCGTCTCATTCCATCCCCAGAAGGAGACACGCTTCCGTTTAATCTTTGCTAAAGCAACACGGTTTACGATCTCCTGAATATGCGCTTCAGTCATTTTAAGACCTCCATTATGAACTCAGTCAAAGAAATTAATTCCGCACCTATTGAGTCTCCGGATTCTACTGTTTCGCAATGAGCAGCGTCCTGGCTTTGGAACTGACGCGGTCAATCACTTCGTAAATATTTTTGTACTCATGATTTTTACGCCAGCAATAAAATCACTCACATTCATATGTCTTAAAAGCTTCAGCATGCGACTTGGCTTAAAATACATTTTGCGATACACTTTATTGAGCATATTCATTAATGTATGCCTGTCGACATGTTCTGTTTCTATTAAAATACGTGGAGTTTTAATATCAAATATATAGTTATTCCAATCCTTGGCTTCTTCTGTCAAATACCCCTTTTCTTCACAAATATCGCGTGCCACAGTCCCGGGAAAAGGGATCAAATTAACCGCGGCCATACTATCAAGATCCAAGCCCATAAAAAAATCTATTGATTCTTCAATATCCGCCAAGGTTTCACCTGGATAGCCCAGAATAACGTTTGACCCAACCAAGTACCCTAATTTTTTCGCTATCAGGATGTTTTCTTTTGCTTTATCTAATGATAATTTCTTCTGCATTAAATCAAGAACATGGGGCGACCCTGACTCTATACCGAATGAAATAGCATAACATCCAGCCCTTTTCATTTTCCGTAATAAGTCTTCATCGACGCCATCAGCGCGGATACCATTTGCGAATTTAATAGGAATGCCATAATCGTTTTCTATGATTGCATCAAGAACAGCATTCGCCCATACTTTATTCGCTGTAAAGTTATCATCTTCAAACCATATTTCATTAACGTTGTATACATCGATAAGGTGCTCCATCTCACCCATTAAGGACTCCACCGATCGGCACCGCATTCTCCGGCCCATAACACGGCAACAATACGTGCATAATTGGGGGCAGCCACGGCTACTCATAACAGGCAACACTCTCGTTCCCTTTTTGAATAACCCATGACGGTTATATTTAAACACCTTTTTTAAATCCAGGAGATGAAAGGCCGGATATGGCAATGCATCCAATTCAACAGACTCAAGAAACGGAATGCGTGCATTATGAACTACCTGATTGTCCTTGACATAGCAGATATTGGGAATATCCCGTAACCCACTGTCAGACATCCCCCCCACAACCCACTCACCCAAGGCACATATGGTGCGTTCCCCTTCTCCAATGACAACAAAATCAACAGCATCCCAGCGGATCACTTCCTCTGGCATCGCTGTGGGATGCGGTCCACCAAACACAACGATTGATTCGGATAATATGGACTTAATAAGCTCCGTGAGTTCACGACCTCTCAAAACAGAGGCCGTTACTGCGGTAATACCAATAATCGCTGGATTAAAGTCGATGACATCTTGTATGACATTGCTATTAACACGCTCATCAAAGAATGCAACGTCCCAACCCTCCGCCTCCATAATCGCAGCCATAATAAGAACCCCCACCGGAGGGATTAAATTTCCATCATCAATATCGGGCTGAATAAACGCGAGTTTTTTTATGTGCACTTTTTCATGATCCTTGCTATTCATCTTCTTTGATTAATTCATAACCTTATATAATCAGTGATTATATTCCGAAAGATATTGCCGGGCTTTTTTATGCTGGGGCTTATGTTTGAGACATTTTTTGAAACAGAGTTTTGCTTTGTCATGGTCTCCATCTGACAGAGCCATCTCACCAAGATGAAAATAGACCCCCCAACGTTGAAATCCTTTTTTCTCAAGAAGTAAGAAGACCTCTTGTGCCAGTCGATGTTGTCCCGATGACTTCAGCTCACTTGCACGGACATAGACCTTCCTCATATTCTCCTGAAAGACCGTCGTGTCCTCTCGTTCAGGACTGTTCTGCCCTGCTTCACGCAGGTATCTCTGATACCATGCTGTTGCTTTTATAATATCGCTGTCTGCATAATAATCACCAATGGTACAATACCAGTCCGGACAAAGAAGGTGATAGTCTCCCTTTTCAATCATCTCTGTTGCCCTGTCCAGAAGCCCTTCTCTTTCTGCCAGATAGAACAAAAGGTCTTCGCCAAAAACATTCAGTGTCGGAGCATGGACGTCTTCCCTGGTCAGGACATGATATACATCTGCAAGAACTCTGGCTGTCGTCCCAGAAAAACAGTCTGAACAATCCATCAGACGCTTCAATAGTGAAAGATCCAACTCGAGAAAACCAAGCGTCAATCCGGTCCGTTTACAAAACAACCACGACTCGGATATCCAGTTGAGCTGTGTGATAACATGGGCCAGATCCTGACACTCTGATTTTAAACCAGGAACATCCGTAATCATCCCACCGATTTCAAGATTTGTGATCTCAAACAAGGCATACTCATCAACAACATCTGATTCTATATCACTGTTCTCATAGGTTTTTACAAGGCGGATAATACCAAAAAAATCTGTTTTGGAAAAATCAATGTTTCCCCCTCGTGATGAAAATAGCAGGTATTTTGCATCTTCTTTCAGCGCCCACTCCAGTATCATCTGATTATCCATGGAATCATCCGCGCAGGAGAATAATCGTTGCCGACGTACCTGCCAGAAAAAGCGATAGGCATAGCAATGAGCATAGACCTCTGAGCCTTCAGGGATATCCCCGTCAAGGGCCTGGCTGTTCTTTTCCACACCATGGGAGCGACATGCCTTGAATCGACGGACAACTCTATACTGTGACGCCGCATAGAAGAAAACCGAAACCAAACAGACGATCAGGATAACGATACCCCCATTCGGAAACAGGAACAAAAAGGCATCTGAAATGGAACGGCAAACAAGGCACACAAGCATCATAAGAAGCGGAAATAAGGAGACCGCCCTCTTAAGGAAAAAAAACATGGTGGCGGACAAAATCAGATACACCAGGGTAAAAACAATGATGACGTGTCCGGCCCGGTGCATTCCCATAACAAGGCTGAAGGAGGTTGCAAGCGTAACCACAAAAGAGACGACAAGGAGTACTCTGCGGTGATATAAACGTTTGCCACCCCATGGGAAAAAAAACCATTCTGCAAAATGGATCAGATATTCCGGGAAAACCGACCAGCCCGAAGGCGTAAATTTCTGCAATAAATCAACGTTCCTGCCGGATTGTTGTTTAAAAGCACTTAAGAGATTAAAATAACGCCAACGGACAATGCCCATTCGGTAGAGAATAACAAGCTGCCCCCCCTCAAAAAAGAGAATACCTGCCATGGCCCCAAGAAACATTCCCGGCAGGCCGGATCGTCCAACAGGATCGATGAGTGCCATAACAAAAAAAAGCATATATCCGTACAGGGCATAATTAGGTTTAAACAGGAGAGAAACACCTGTGAAAAAAGCAAACCAGAACAGATTTTCACTCAAAAACAGAGGATAATGAATATACAGAAAAAGGATACTGCACAGAAGAAACGTCATCACGTTTTCAAGAATGGCATGCCGGGTCAACAGAAAGTTACAATAGCTGAGCAGATAAATCATGCCGATGCATGCACCCACAATTCCGGGTGCAAGCGTCTGAAAAGAAAGGATGCAGAAAAGATTGGTCACCCCTGCCATCAGAATAAAAAAGACCCTCAGCCCCACGTTGTTAAATCCGAACAACCGGAACCCCATTGCCGCCAGAAGCGGACCTGCTAAACCAAAGGCCGCAGAAACCGGGTAGGGTTTGTAGTCATCAATACCCATATCAGCATGATGACGCAGATAATAATACCGGCAATCTGAAATCATAATTTTTTCATCATGATGAATACACCAGGAGCTGAACCGCGCAGGTCCCAACAGGGGCGAGGCATACTCAGCCCTTGAATCCCAAAGCTGAATCAGGGTAATGGCTGCCAAGGTAGCAAAAACAAAAAACAATGCCATTGTCATATGATTTCCGGCTTCAGGGAGTCAACAAAGTCAATAAGCCTGTCGATGTTCTCTTCCACAGTGAAAATATTTCTTGCAGCATATGTCTCTTTAAAAATTTCATCCCAGTTCTTTCCCTTAATAATACCGCCCAGATTTTTGATTTCAGAAAGCTCCAAAGGTATAAAAAATTCAGATGGAAATTCGTTAAGCAGGCCCTGCATACTTCTGTTGATAAACATCGGTATTCCTGCCGACCCAAAAAGGAGAGCACTGCTAGGTACTGTTGTCATATGAAACATGTAGAAAAGGTCCCGCAAAAAGGGAGAATTCAACTCGCTCATATTGTCCACAAGAACCTGAGTATTGTGCACCAGCCACCCGGCATGACAGCTGCTGATTTCATACATGAGTTTTTGTTGATCTTTGATAAAGGCATGCCGATGAAAATAGCGTTGTTCATCATCGTCAAGTGAATCATAAAATGCTTTTGTTTCAGGATCATCAGAGTAATAATGAATGTGAATTCCTTGGTTAAGCATCGATTTTACATAGGGAATTGTTTGCCTGATAGAACTGCTTTTTTCCAGAAAGCCCCACATCATTACAAGGTGGAATCCGTCTTTCTTTTTTTCCTGAAGTTCCAGAGCCTTATAATTATACCGAAGAAAGGTGGTCATGGGTTTATCCAAAGACACGGACTGTTTCAAAAAGTCCCCGGCCTCATGGGTATTTGCACTCAGAATAACGCCCGACGCATTGCGAAGCACCTCCGTATAAACGCCGACCAGTTCATCTTCTGTGGCCTGTTTAACAAAGGGAACGATCACATCTGTGAGACTTAAAACAGTTGGGATACGCGCCATACTCATGACAGCGGCTGCAAAGGCATAGCCTCTGACAATCATCTGATGAACATCGCCGTGAAACACACAGAATGCTTCAGCCGTAACCCACAAGTGCCCTCTGTCTAGATGTCTGAGCAGATAAAGCATCTCATAGAACTCCAGATAATGCCTCGTGGCAAAGGGAGCAATGTCATCAATGGACGTATTCGTGTGACTGTAAGGGGGATGTATGTGCTCCGGTTGACTGGCGATAATAAAAATATCATAACCCCTGCGTTTCAACATCGTGTAGATGGGCGTGTAATTACTGTAGTAGACAATACCCAAAACGACCAGAGCACGGGGAGAACACCTTATCTGTTCAACAATACTTTTTATATGCCCAAATGTTTTACGGGCACGGTAACGGTGTGAGACCTCATCCGCAAACTGCTCAAAAACAATTGCCCGTTCCCCCGGAATACTCTCAAGGAAAATGTTCTGTACTAAACGGTCACTGGTCGGAATAAGAAATGCATCCACATCATCGGTATACCCGCTGAACTCATCTTGATCGATAATCTCTATGCCATTTATGATTCTTCCCTTTTTAATATTATCGCACAGGATAATTTTTGAAAAATATTTCTGGAATACACCCAGATTATCCAGAATAAAATCACAGCAAGGCATCACGGCCAGGGTTTGAACATCCTTTTTGACCAGACACTGAAACATCTCTTTCAGATTGATTGTATCGGTCTTTAAAACATCTGCCACATGACACGAAAGATGATTTTCAATATAAGTGAATACGTCGTCTATTCTGTTTTCCGGTGATGACACACAGGAAAGAGCTGACGAAAGATATCCTTTAAATTCATTTAGCAATTCGTTTAACACACGACTGTTTTCTGTCATTTATCTGCCTTGTTTTTCCGAGGCATTCGTCAGCCTGGTGACCACCCATGTCCTCACGAGAAAGAATGCAATCCGAAAGGCCCGGCGCATCTCAGAAGCTTCAATCATCCTTATATAGTTAATCATATAGTTAAAATTGAAGTAGTAGCGTAAAACAAACCGGGACCGGAGTTTAAAAACCTCTTCCATGGAAACCTCGGTCACCGGGTGTGTAACAGGCTCCAGAACCGTGGGGTCTTTTGCATATTCCCGCCAGAAATCCCCCGGGAGTGTCTTGTCTTTCACGGCATTTTTATAAAGCGTCGTCTCAGGTGCCCAGTTATAGACATTGAAACTGACATAGGTGGGCCGTATCTTCATCAACAGCTTGAAATCTTCGAACATTTCCTGCCGGGTCTGCCCGGGGATATTCAGCATCAGATTCGCAACCGTCCGGATACCAACCTGCTTGCACGTCTCAAATGCCCGCTCAATCTTTTCCCGTGACGTCCTTTTATTCAGAAATCTGATCAGATCGGGAGACGACGTCTCCAGCCCGAACTGCATGAGGATGAGCCCTGTTTTTTTCAACCGGATCAGTGTCTCCTTTGGCACGGTGTTGACCACGGCCCCCCGTATTGCCCATGTAAGTCCCAGATCAGCCTTCTCAAGCGCATCGGCAAACTGTTCAAGTCTTTTCTCACTGGTATTAAATGTTTCATCCCAGAACTCGACATACTCCACACCCATCGCCTTATAGCGCGTCATCATATGAACAACGCGATGGACAGACAAGGGGCGATAACGGGATTTCTCAGACCAGCAGTAGTGACAGTGGTTGGGACACCCCCTCGAACTGTTCAGGAGCCCTACTGTTTTATCCAGCAGAAAATCCCGGTACCCCTTATGATCACCAAGCAAACTCAGATCCGGAACAGGCAGTTCATCCAGATCGGGGAAAACATATGGCGTCCAGACACCGTCTTCCGGAATACTGTTTTTTGTATAAACGCCAGGTGGAAGCTGTTTGTCACCCAACCGCCCCTTTTCAATAACCTGCTCACAAATCTGCAGGAAAGGGACTTCACCATCACCTAAAACGATTGAATCGATATGATCCAGCAACATGGTTTCCATGGGATACATGTTCACATGGGGACCGCCCACACAAATATGCGTTCCCGGAGATTCTTTTTTGATGGTGGTAATCATTTTGTATGCATTAAACAGACTATATGTATACAAGGTAATACCGACAACAGCCGGAGGATTATGCCTGAGTCGATGGGTCAGGGAGGCTTGGGCATTGGCGTCTCTAACCATATTAACCAGAGAAACCCCATAGCCTGAATTTTCTTTTATGTATGTTCCAAGGGCCACCAGCGCCATATTATATTTTGACCAAAGGTATTCCTTAACCTCTTCGGGCGCTGTTTCCGCAGCAAAGGGCAAATCAAGGAGAAGTATCGGGGCATCGTTCATCTGTATGTTCCTTCATAAATTATCATGTACAAACTGCCTCATGACGCTCTTTTCAGGTTCCGCTGGACCAGTTCAAAAAAGAGAACAGTCCCTTGGCATAACGGCGAATGTCATTAAACGATCTGATCCCCATAAGTTGGCGGAGAATATACAATGGCCGCAGGTAATATCGCTTGTAGGCATCGCGGTAAAAAATGACCAGTTCGCTCTCTGACACATCAGTAAGCCGGATCAACGGATGGGGACCATCAGTCCGGTCATACAAATCCATGCCGTCATAGAGAAGTAGCCCTTCGGCCTTGGCCTGATCGTACATGGCCGTACCGGGAAGGGGGATAGCAATATTAAACATGGCAAAATCAGTATTCAATTTAAGGGCAAGGGTCAGCGTTTCGTTCATACTTTTCCGTGTCTCTCCCGGAAAACCAAAAATATAAAAAGCCCGCGTCTCAATCCCCGCTTCTTTCGTCCACCGGATCGCCTCTTTGGCATTGTCAATGGATATACCCTTATCGACCTGCCGCAGGATATCTACATCACCGGCTTCTATTCCATAACCCACAGAAATACAGCCACTCTTTTTCATTTTTTTCAGGAGCCCCGGGCTGACAAGATTAATTCGGGTGCTGCAGCTCCAGGTAATGGATATTTTTTCCTCGATCAACAGATCACACAGGATTTCTGTCGCCTTCTGATTGCAGGTAAACACATCATCATTAAAAATGATTTCCCTGATGCCGTACTCACTGATCAGATGCTTTATTTCCTGTAATGTTTTGTGAGGTGACTGTGCACGGTAACGAGATCCAAAGATACTCTTGGAACAAAAATTACAGAGGAACGGGCATCCCCGTGATGTAATCATATTCGTCGCAGGGAGCCTTCGAAACGTGCCATGTGCAGGACGGTACATAGAGATATCCACAAGATCTCTTGCCGGCATGGGAAGATTTTCCATTTCAAGGTTACTGACTCGTTGAGGCGTCTCTATTATCTGATCGCCCAGTTTGTAGTAAATCCCTGCAACATCTGCAAGATCCCCATCCCGAGTCAGGGTACTCACCAGATCCGTAAATGTTTCTTCACCCTCACCGACCACGGCCATATCAATATGGGGCGAGGTCAGGCATTCCCGAGGCATGATAGAAGCATGTGCACCACCGGCAACAACCTTACAGTCCGGAAAAACCTCTTTAATCACTCGGGTGGTCTGTAAAACAATGGAAAACGTGGTTGTATACACGGTAATGCCTACGACATCAGGCCTAAAGTCGATTGACTCCAGACGTTTTCGCATGCTCTCCAGACTTATCCTTTCTGCAGAAGCATCCAAAACCCGGATCATCACGTCCGGCATTTCCTTTCGTAAATATGCCGCCAGAGAGAGTAGACCCAGTGGCGGTAAAATAGCGCCGGTTTTACTATATGGACTATCGTTCGAAAGGAGAAACGGAGGCGTAACCAGTAGTATGTTCATGATCAAGTCCTGTTGATTTATGTATATCATGCAATGCGTTGATGAAGATTTGGCGTGCAGTCTTCAAAGGGTCCCCTTTGTTGCCAGAATCGACGAGATCGGTGCCCATCCCTGCTTCAACGTCTTTGTTCCAAACAGTGTGTCTGTAACAGGTGTGAGTCCATACCAGTGAAAGGTTTTTTCAACCTGTAATCCGGTTTCTTCAAACAATGAAACGATCCGGTTTGTTTCCACCCCGTTTTCCTGATATTCAGTAAGCTCATATAATTCTCTTGTAATTTCAGCACTTGCCTTCCGGTATCGTGCACAGGCATCGTGATATGTCCTGTATACCTTAAGAGGCAGACGGAACCGTTTATAAAATGAGGCATCCATATCATGATCCGAGTAAAAGATTCCCCCTGGACGAAGTATCCTTGCACATTCGTTCACAAGCCGGTCATAATCGTAAAGGTGATGAAGAACAGCAAAACAGGTGATTACATCAAAACTCTGATCCGGAAACGGGAGATGGTCCACATCCCCTGCCACAGCCAGATCAAACACCTGACGATTAAGTGCCAGAAGTCCGGGGGACAAATCAAGACCGACCAATGGGGAAAAAATACCCCTTGCACATCTTGCCGCCAGACCACTGCCGGAACCTAAGTCAAGAAAACGACCGGGGCCGGTTTTATCCCTTAAGGCAAGGAGATTGTTTCTAAGCCATGCTTCCATGGAGGGTGACCGACGCCCGTCTGTTTCTTCATAATGTTCAGCAACAGCGTCATAAAAGCAGCGGTTCGCTGTCTTCACTGCCTGCCTGTTCATATCCAGGTTCACAGCCCCTCCTTGCTGTAGAATTCCCAGGCCCGGGCAACACTCTCACGAAAGGTGTAGCGTCGACGCCAGGCAAGTTCTTCTTCTGCCCGCTGGCTGGAATAATTTTTGAACGAAAAGAGGTCAGAAACAAGTTGCGGTGTGAGAAATCGGCTGTCCGTTACCATCCCTGCTGCGCGGACTGCCATTGCCACAGGCCATCTCAGCCAAAGTGGCAGTGGAACAAACACGGGCCGACGCCCAACGATGTCGGACACAATTGAAAAAATTTCAGAAAAATGCAGATTTTCACCACCCAGTATATATCGCCGTCCGGATGCACCCGTCTCTCCTGCGGCGATTATTCCCTGAACCACATCATCCACATCCACCACATTGCTTCCGCCCGGCGGAACCGGCAATATCTTTGACGATGCGACCTTTAGCACCAGTGTACCCGAGTTAAGACTCCAGTCACCGGGCCCGTAAACGGTGGTCGGATTCACAATGACCGTCTCAGCCTTTTCAGCCGCTGCCATGGCCTCTGATTCCGTTATCAGCTTACTCGCCAGATAGGGGCTCGCCATAACATGTTCATGGTCAGGTCGGGAGTCTTCAGCCAGAGATCTTTCGATCGAGTTTGAAAGCCCCATGGTACATGCACTGCTCACCACAACGGATCGTTTCACACCCCATCGTCGTGCCGCATCCAGTACATTACGGGTTCCCTGACCATTGACTGCAAAAAGAGCATCCTTTTTTCCCGGGTCAAAGGTAACCATTGCAGCCAGATGATATAGCCGGTCACACCCAAGGCCTGCATCACCAAAAGAGTCTGGATTCGTGATATCTCCACAGACCTGTCTAACCTTAGATGAAAAGTTCGGGTCCTTGTGCCTTTGCATGGTGATAACCCCAATATCTCTCCTAAGAAGTTCCGCCACCAATCGCCTGCCTATAAAACCGGTCGCTCCGGTCACAAAGATGTTCAACTATCATTTCCTTTCAGCTGTTCAAATTTCCCTACAAACAAACCGTAAATGATCAGCCAGGGTGATATTATAAATACAAACGTCCCCACTATAAAAAAAAGAGGATTAGATTTTACTTTAAAAAGAATCAACGTTTCTTTCATTAAGTACAGGCCAATCAATGAGCTGATCATGATTAAACTTGTTTTCCAATAAATATCTTTAACAAAATTAAGTATCAGGAAAGCAAATACTCCCATTAAAACGGCCACAAGCCACTTTTGAATCATTCGATTTTGCCCGACTTTAACCGTTTCATTATCGACTTTCATTGCTCCAACTGGTTGGTCAACCGTCATGCGACTATGTATTTTACCGCCTAAGATAAACTGCCATAGCAAATATGTCATGGTGACTTGCTTTAAGTGAACAAACTCCACTGGGCCGTGAAGGGCATATTTACATAGTGCGGCCATGCGTTGCCCAAATTCTTCATCTTCTAGAAATCGCATCTCCTCATTAAATTTTCCAATATCCATAAATTCCTGCCGTTTAATTAGAAAGCAAGATGTGTTTACAGCGTAGCTATAACAAGGTGTGGAGGTGTGGATATGTTGAATAGTATTATAAAAAAGACTCGACCATTTCTTACACGGATGATTTAACGAAAAAACACCATGCAACGCGACTAATCCTTCAGGTTTATCCATATGAATAAATTCAAATGCCTTTTGGAAATAATCCTCTCCTACAACCACATCCGAATCAAGAAAAAGAATATAGGAACTATCTGACCTTTCAGCACCAAGATTACGTCCGTAGCTTTGGCCATTATTATGACGATTCAACAGGTATTCAACCTTATGTTTCATAACGATCTCAGCAGTTGCGTCATTAGAGGCATCATCGACCACCAGAATCGTAACAGGAAATTCACCACGAGCCTTGATAAGTGCAGTCAGACATTGATCAAGGTTATCACAATCGTTATATGTAGGAATAATAACTGAAATATTCTTTGGGGTGAGGTTCATTTTTTATGGTCTTTAAAGAGATTCCAATTGAGACAATTAAGAACAGATTTAGCTTGAAGGTTTAAAGAAGCACTTTGAAAACATTCGTGAGTGCAAAAACACTTGCTTGATCGTAATTCATCAGAAGCTTTTCGGTTGATTTTATTGTTCCAAATATCAGCAAATGATTTTTCTTTGATATTTCCCCAGCCGGCCTCTAAAAGTTCACAGGGGGCCACCGAGCCATCTTGATAAACAACCCCAATCCCTCGACCAGCTTCACAAGGGATGTTTTGGTAGCTGTTGGTTTGGCATGTCTTTTCAATCAACATGGCCTGGTAACGTTCTTTAAGGTGATGCCATTTTGAAAAAAATGAGCTTTGATCAATTTTAAGACCTTTTGAATATATTGACGTAAATTCTGTCAGTTCCCGATACACATTTAGGTCGACTTTTTTAAAAGCATGTCTTGGTTTCATTTCTCTAAAAATATTTTGGCTCAAGGATGAAAAAAGATTGGTATCAGCTAATTCCCGGGCGACGTTGAGAATTTTCTTTTCATTAAAATCAGTTAACGTTATATTCGCACTTACGATTAGCTCAGGGAAATTCTTCTGTAATTTCTTAAGCTCCCCTGCTGTTTCCAAGGCATTTTGATATGCGCCCTTACGGCCACGAATACTGTCATGATCCTTACCGATTCCATCAAATGAAATGGTAACAATAAATGTTGAGCGGAACTTCGGGTGACTCAAAACACACTCAACCGCTTGCGATATTTTATCCTTTAAAAATCCATTAGTAACGACTGAAATGACCTCTATATTGGAATTAGTGGAAAAAATGCGAATTATTTCTGAAAAATCATCCCGTAAAAAAGGCTCTCCTCCGGTTAACATAAGAACGAGTAGGTTAGGTAAATCAGATGAAAGCATCTCAATTGATTTCAAATCCAAGTCTGCCATGGCCGAATCTGTACCAAAGTCATTAATAAAACAGTGCCTGCATTTCAAATTACAGCGATTAGTCACAAATAGTATCAATTCTAAAGGTAAAACATGACCCATCGTCCTATTCTTGACCCATTGATTAAAATTTCGAATCATTTTTTCAAGCCACCCTGTAAATCAATTTTGGGTTGATATTTTTTTGATACGACGACCTGAGACGTTCATCTGTCATCTCCTTCTGTGGGGAAAACAGTATCCCAGTCCAAAGGGAGTTGCTCCTGGCCAAATGTCTTGCTGAGATAGTTATCTATAAATTCCTTGTCTGTAGAGGCCAGACATTCAGGGTGATACTCTGAAAACCATGAACTTCTAAGTGCCCGCTGCCGGACAACCCCAACCGTTTCATCAAAAATATTACCCGGAGAGATGTGCAGGAAAGGACAGGTCAGAACATCGCCATATGGCGTCATATACAGGATTTCTTTTGCCGCCCCGCATCCGTATCCGCCAAGGTTGGCCTGCAGGTCAGTTCGTATATAAGGAGAATTTTCTGTCAGGCTGTCGATATAGTTCAAATCCTCCTGTGTCAAACGCATCTGATCATTGTCTATCCAGCGGCCCGCCGGAACCGGCAGGATTATATAAAGGATGACCTTCAGTTCAGCGGCCAGACGGAGTAGACCTGAGATACCTTCTTCTCTCAGGTTTTGGTGGGTCACCACCGTTGCCAGCGTCACACCTAAGCCATTACTGAGTGCCGTCTTAATACCGGACAGCGTCTTTTCATAAGCGCCCGCTTTCCCCCTGAAAAGATCATGTTCCTCAGAAATAGAACTATCCAGACTGATCGTAAGAATATCCACCCCCCATCTCTTCAGTTCCCTGACGCGGTCAGCCGTAATAAGGGTGCCGTTGGTCGAAACCGAGATGATATTCCGCTGTGGCTTGCAGGCGGCAATAATTGCCTTGAGGTCAGGGATCATCAGAGGTTCGCCACCCTGAAAAGAAAAATTCACCACGCCCAGATCCATGCATTCACGGGCAACACGTTTATAATCCTCCACAGCCATTTTACGGCGTCCATTCTGCTTCAGGCTTGAGGCAAAGCAATGCTGGCAATTAAGATTACACGCAAAATCGATGGCAAAGTCCACATATCGCAGCGCCGGCGGACCCGGTAGAAAGCTTCTGCACACGGCCCATACCAGCCGAGGGAACAACAGCGGTTTATTCGGACGGAAGGCGTACTTCAAATTCATGATAAATGTCGATAATCGTCTCATGAGGTTGTATTGCTCCCCAAGGCCTTTTTAATCAGGTTCTCACAGAAAGGGTCAAAATTAACGCCATGTTTATATAAGGATTCATAAACATGTCTCATCCTCTGAATACGAACGCCCTCATCAATATAGGGTTCCTCACTGTACCAGAGTTCCGCAGGAATGAGTTCAAGGTGATCCGCGTAAATCGTTTCCCGATCACCCCGAAAACGTAATCCGTACTGTTCAGGATGACGATAATATTCAATTCCAACCAGCAGCTGAAGTGTGGCTATCTGACCAAAGACGATGTATTCTTTAATACGAATAATATTCTCAATCAATTCATCAATATCGCCTGATGTCTCTCCGGGAATTCCTACAACCATATTCACGGAAGAGCGAAGTCCTGCCTGGTGGCAATCGCGAAGATTCTGCTCCACAATACGCATATTATACCCCTTGCGCTGTAACTGAATCAGACGATCAGTCCATGCATCAACACCGAAGACAAGGCCTGTGAAACCCGCGTCTTTGAGTAAATGAAAAAACTCGGGTGTATTTCGCCGATCAATGCGAAACTGGCTCACAAGTGTTATATCCAGATCATTTCTTATGATTTCACGACAGATATCTTCAAGTTTTTCAGGGTCTCCATTGGCATCACTGTCATTGAAACTGAAATTACGATACCCCTTTCCAATCCACCATTTTATTTCATCAACGACGCTTTCCGGGGAACGACTTCTGAAGAATAATGTTTCAGTACAAAACCGGCACTTCCCCCATTTGCATCCCCGGTTGGTATTTATGGGAGAACAGAGTATGTTGCCCCTATTGTTCCCGTATACCATAATGTCGGTCCATTCATAATCAGGATAACCATAGAGATCCAGATCTTCGGATACGGGTGCGGGGGTCCATTGTCTGTTTTCAGAATCGAAGCGGGAAACAACGCCGGGAATATCCCCGGGTCTATCCCCGGTAATGACCCTGTTAATAAGAGTCTCAAGGGAATTTTCCGCTTCTCCGATGATCATATAATCAAAGTCATCAATTTTTTTGGGGCCCAGGCCATGATGCAGACAATCCGGACCTCCGACGATGATCAATGTGTCAGGCAACCCTTCCCGAATCCCTTTGATCATCTCTTTCGCAAAGAGATTATTGATCAGGTTTACCGAAATACCGACAATCTTTGGCTTTGCATTCACAAGTAATGCAATCACATCCCGGAGTTGCGGCATAAAAAAATTCAAAAATTCAGGTTTGACCCACTCTGCCCAGTTTTCTCTGTCCCATGGTTCATCCGCCAGCTGCAGCTGGCCGGTGGACAGGTCATCTCCGTCGACCCTGTCGAGGAGTCTCTGCCTGTGATAACGGTGATAAAACACGATATTGGTATCCAGAGTCTGAAAACGTATACCGGTTCGTTTCAGAATATTATGGACATATCCTAAGCCGTTCGGAAACATCATGGGTAGAAGGATGCCCGGCGGTTGAACAAGAATCATGTCCTGGCCGGGTAATACATCAATTTCCTGAAATGCTACAGGATATTTAACTTCATGCTGCTCATACACTGCAGTCCGGGGTATGACATCAGGGTCGACGTTCTCAAGGTCCTCCAGTGAAACAATATTCATGCGCTTATCAGTTATCTTCCCACGCATTTGTTTCAGAGACTGTTCACGTGCCGAGGCAAGAAAGACAGTACCCGGTGTATGTAAAGATTCTCCAAATGGCAGGATTGGAATCGTTCCTGCATCTTTCCCGCATTTTTCAGGATTATCTTCCCAGATACAGATGATTTTAGAACATAACCCGGGCATGTGCTCAAGCATATAACGGCACAGCTCACCGGCACCGTAAAATATCAGAGGCGACGGGCATGACACCAGGTAACTTTCCAGGCTCTTTAATAGAATCTTCTCTTCCGTGTTGTGGTTATAAGATAAATATTTGTTAACAAGGAATTCATACCGGTTTGGGAAGTGAAATAAGGGTTTATTAAACCCTGCTGTCTGTATCGTTTCTCTGACAATGGGTCTATACGTATAGAAAGCCAGAAAGATCGCATCGATCTGATCCAGTTCCCCTGCAGGCAATTCTTCAAACCGGAACACCGGCCTTGTGATGTCCCGTTGATCAGGAGGCGGGTTTCTATCGATATAGAAAGGAACATTGATCCCCACGTCACTAAGTTCCAAAAAAAGACGCATACCGAGTTCACCGGCGCCCCAGATAGCAACCGAATTAAACCCGTCAAGTCGGTAACGTTTTTTTTCATGTGTGTATAAGTTCGTGGTTCGTTTCAATCTTTCCATACGATGCCTTCATTTAATTTTTTGCACAATTTCTCTGATGAGGCCAGACGCCGGTAACTACTTGATTGCCGTACAAAGGGATAGCTAATCCCGGCCCATAGCATGATGATCAGTGTCACGGTAAAACCGGTCACAACCGTTCGTAACGAATACTGATGATGACCATCGGGCAGATCGACATGTGAAAAAACACAACTCGTTACAATAAACAAAAGGCTGAGCAGCACTATCCCAAACGCTGTGATACTAAAACAGCAATAGACCAGGGCTGTCATACCCAACATGATCCACAACAAAAATATCCAGGGGAGAAATAAAAGCTGTGTCGTGCGTGTCAGAAACATCATCTTGCAAAAAGATGTCATATTCGGCAGCAAATATAAAAACCTAAGTGATTCCCGAAGAAACGCGTTATTTTTACGAAATTTATGCGTTATGAATTCTCTGTAACTCTCGGGAGCCCGGATTTCCATCGCCTTAGCTCTGCGGGAATATACGGTCCTATACCCAAGGGTATTTGCAAGAAATGCAATATAGATATCATCAGCCACCACATCTTCAGGGAACTGTTTGATCAGCTCTCTTTTAAACGCATAACATTGGGCTATCACGATTGATGAGGTACCGGCATTGCTCTCCATAAGACGGCCCTTGTTCTGAGCAGACCAGTAATACCTTTCAATCAGTATGGAATTTTGGGGTCTGGAATATGCGCCAACGACCCATACATTCGTGTCAACAGCAAATTCAGCCGCAATCCATTTGAGAAGATCAGGTGATAATCGGGCATCGGTATCTGTATTGACCACAATATCGCCGCGGACCTTTGGCAAAACATAATTCAGCTGATTGATCTTCCCTTTTTGCCCGCACTTCACAACCCGGATATGATCATAATCTTTTATATTTTCATCAAGTAATTTCAGGGTGCCGTCATTGCTGCCACCATCTGCAAAAACCACGTCCAGATAATTACGTGGATAATCCAAATTCAGGATATCTTCTAGTTTTTCAATAATATGCTCTTCTTCGTTGTAACAAGGAACAATGACAGAAATGACCGGGGTATAATCGGACAGGACCGGTTCTTTCCGTCGGTTAAGCCGACCTAAGGCCCCTAAGCAAAGAAAGTATCCGAACATGACCCACCCCAAAAGCAGCGTCATCAAAATAAATAAAAACAGTATCATCCACATAATATGCCACCTGTCTTTTTGAGTTTCATAACAGTTTTATGTAACCTCAGGCACTCCCTGTCATCAGGGAATGATCGTGATATCGGGATAGCATGTCTGTATCTGGTTCGATATTTCGTCGCGGAAGTGTGAGCAGATAAAGACGGATTTTGATTCTGAATCCTTCAGATAGTCCGGACCGGCAATCCGGATACCATCAAGACGCTGACCCCATTTTTCTGAATCATTGTCAATCAGTGCTTCAATCTCCTTGACATAGGCCAGGTGTTTATTATCCTGATAGGCCCCACCTGTTCCCCATATGAGGATTTTATCTTCCACAAGATCAAGCATCCTGTTACAGACTATCGTTTCATAGTTCGCTTCAATAACTGCATCAGCCTCGGCCTTGTGTTCTTTCTGTCCGGAGAATTCTTTCAGGAGTACTTCCAGATAGTGTGGGTTTTTTTTAAAGAATCGACTCGACCGAATGTCTTCAAACGTCGGTTTATCGACAAACAACCTGACAAAGTACAACATAGCAGAAAAATACCAGTCATTTCCAGAAACCATGGGTAGGTTTTTAGTCTTAAGCCGCTCAGTCAAGGGGGTCTGAGGCAGAGATTGCAATTGAAAAATGACAAGGTTATCTTTTCCCCAATCCAAAGGAAGGTGGGCGGCCATGTCACAGGATTCGATAAGATCTTCTTCTGTTTCAAGAGGATTACCGCAGATAAAATGATAATCCATTTTTATGCCCCTCTTATGAAACATCTCTGCCACGGTAAGAATCTGCTCACTCGTGATATCCCGTTCGTATATGTTTCTGGAAAACACGTCTGAACCACTCTGTATGCCGATGGCCGTACTATAAAGACCTGCCTCACATGCCCATCCCAAGATTTCCGGGTTTGTAAGTATTTGCTTTGTATAAAAATGAGCGAAAAATGGGAGCGAAATCTCTTCTTTATAACGTTTGAATAACTCAGCCAGATAACGTTTAGAACCTGTTAAAAATGAATCACAAAAATTTATAAACTGGTATCCGGTATCTTTTGCCTTCAACAATTCAGAAATAACATTCTCCACACTTCTGCTGCGTCTTGGTGGTGGAGTTTTTCCCGTTCCAAGATATAAGTTCTTCCACTGCCCTGCTGAGCAGTAGGAACAGGCCCCAACGCATCCTCTTCCAGCAAGCACTGGATAATATGACTTTTTGTGTGGATCCTCCTCATAAACACGATTGTTGTCGATATAAAAAATATTTTTTTCATGCATCTTGGGTATGGGGTATTGGTCAAGGTTTACTTCCATCGCCCGAACAGAATTACGTATAATGCTTCCGTTCTCCCGATAAACTATATTTGAAATTCCTTTCATTTCTATGCCCTGCTCGAAAGCGTATACCAGTTCAAGCATAGGGGCTTCACCTTCACCAACGACAACATAATCACAAACGTCCAAATAAATCTCAGGGTTATATGACGGCCCGTATCCGCCTGCTATTACGAGTACATCTTTAAATCGTGATTTTATCGATTGGAGTAATTCAGAGTTTCGATGATTCAAAAAACTCCTCGAACTGAATGCAATAATATCCGGCTGTATCTTTGAAAGATGTTGCAGAAGAAGTTCTACCTCAAATGGTGTCCATGGATTGACATCATATAATCCACGTCGCAATCTGCCATTCACAACTATCTGATAATTAATCGGTTTATCTATTGGTTCTTTAATCAGGTCATCATAGGATTCCTGTTTAAAGAAAACAAGACTTGTATGATGACCATTGTCATCGAGCAACCGGCTCATTATTCGGATACCCAATGCAAAATCATCATAAACTGTCAAAAATACTATCTTAGACATAAATTGCCCTGTTATTTTATGGAATCAATGTAAATTGTGGGAAATCCCTTCTGATTGCTTCACAGATCTCTTCCTTAAAACTCGAACAGATAAAAATCGGTTTGGATGTCCTGCTCTTCAGTTCAACAGGTGAGATAATCTGTCTCCCTTCAAAAAACTGCCCAGCCTTTTTTGGATCACTGTCAATAAAGGCTTCAATCTCCTGACCTTCAAAAAGATCCTTCATCATTTCGTATCCACCGGAGGTTCCCCATACATAGATGGATTCACCCCTAATCGATTTCAGGTTCCGGCGATAGGTATCCTTCAGTTGTTCAACAGGCCCGAGGGATGACTTTCCAGGAATAATTTTTTCAGATAAAAACTGCCTTTGTTCAAAGGCAAAGGTATTCTCGACAACGGCAATAGGGTCAATATCACTCAGGTAAGCAGCCGAAGCGTCATTATATTTTGATTCGAGTGCAAGCTCTTTTTTGAAAAACGCTTTGTCTGACTGTTTTTCAGCATAGAGAAATACACGATGACGACGATAGAAATCGGGGATGGCAATTCTGGGAACAATTTCCATAATATTACAGAATCCCACAGATTGCAGCATCATGATAATCGCGGACCTGGAATATTGAAACACCAGTCTCTGTCCCTCATCGTGCTTGAACGGACCGTTTTGTTCAAAATGACAGGCCATTGTTCCCCAGTATTCCGGTACTTTCGCTCTGTCTTTCAGTGACGGATAATCAGAATCAGGTAATAACGCGTCAAAGTCCATGATCAAAAAATCATGGGTCATGTGAAACACCCTTTGTAGAAATTCCACAGGATTGCAGACATGATTGATGACACCCATCAGCAATGAAATATCAAAGGACTTCGCCGGATGAAACCCCTCGACATTCGTGCAGATAAAATCGAGATTATCCAATCCAAAATACTCTTTGACAAAACAGGCCTGGGCAACAGATCTTGAATCACCGTCAATTCCGACAATATTTCTGAAACCATGGCGCTGAAACAAGAGAGAGAGCCACCCGTCCATACAGCCGATATCCACAACAGTTTTATCCTCAAAGGATCCCCTGGTAAGCCTCTCCAATATGGGAAAGAGTGTTTTCGCGATGTAGTGCTGCGCCGAAATTATCTTATGTAGTCCCCACTGATCACGTGGGATCGAATAAACCCCGGGCTCGAATTCAATAAGGTGCTGCCATGGCCCGAGATGTTCAATTTTTTCAGCAAGAGAAAGTGAACTCATTTCATTCACGCCTTATACGAAATTGACATGCTGGGGTGCGTTCTTTGTTATATCCCAGAGAAATTCATTGATGGCATTGGTTCTGCAGCCCGAATAGCACCGGTGAACATCTATTTTTTTCACTGCATCCACAACATCCTGATAGCGCTTACTTTGAAGTATCTCGATAAACGATTGTTCAATCAGATCCCCCATCCTGTATTCTTCTTCTTTATGGTCAAAAAACATGCCACAGGGATAAAGTTTGCCATCGCCGCTTGAATAGAGAAGAAAGGGGACACCCAGACACTGGTTATACGTTCGAACCCCCTTCTCTCCGATCTTACGCCATTTAACAACAACGCTGTAATCACATGTGCTGAGGGCTTCAGCCTCATTCAGAATATCCGAATACGTATCGTATTCACCAAGATTGTTAAAAACCCCAAGACTGTTCTCAACAGTATCACTGCACTGCTTAACAACAAGGTAGTCCACACCCAGTTCACTGCCCAGCGTTGCAAGGGGCAGAACCTGATCGACATTGGACGGTGTCAGAACCATTTGCAAACCGATGGTAACCTTTAAATTCTTTTTTCGCTTGTATTCAACGCAAAATCGAATTTTATCGAGAGCTGTTTGAAAGTCATGACTACGATGGATACGGCGATACGCTTCATCGGATGCGGCACTGATGTTAAAACGAATCCAGGTAAGATGCTCCAGAGCCTTCTCACCGTCTGGTCCTTTATCGAAAAGAATCCCATTGGTGCCGAGGGCTATATCAACCCCTGATTTCTGACCTTCCACCACAGCGTCATAGACGTGGGGATTCAACAGGGGTTCACCCTCACCGATAAACGCCATGGATCGAACACCAACCTCACCCGCCTGCCTGACATACCTTAACAAGGGGTCTCGCGGAAAAAATGTCGTTTTCCCTTTCTTATACTGATTACCCTGCATAATACCAAAACAGTATTCACAGGCAATGTTGCATCCCTTGCTGAGCCCCACATCGATATGAAGGGGTGGTATCCGCTCTCCCTTCTGCCATTCTGAAATCCGATCAAGGTGCCAGAGCATTTTATGGCCATCCATAATATATTTATCCCGATTATTCACAAAGCCTCCTGGGGTTGAGATTTCAGAATTTTTATGTAATCTTCCATGGCGTCCTGCCACGGGCGCATGTGATCCGTTTTCACTGAACATATAGCCGTATTCAAGGGTTTCATTTCTGTTTCATTGACTGAAAAATCAGCTGCTTTTGCTCTTAAAATCCGTACAGGCAATTTCATTTTTTCAAAAAAGACCTTTGCAAAGTCATAAAGACTTGCAACCCCTTCATTTTTAATATGATACAGGCCACATTCCTTACCCGAATCCATGAGCGAATAGACACCTTGTGCAATGTCATTACTGAATGAAGGACAGGAAATTACATCATCTGCGATTCGCAGTTCATCCGCACCGGACAATACATGCCGATACATTTTATCGATAAAGATGCTCCCGGCATTTTGGCGTGGACCAAATAAAATCGGGATTCGGATGATATAATAGTTCCGGCAAAGATTCCTGACGAATAAATCACCCATATACTTAGTCATACCATACAAATTTAGCGGATTCGGCTGATCATCTTCTGTGTAAAGATCACCCTTACGTCCGTCAAACACTGAATCGGTGCTGAACTGTACAAGACAGATATTTCGTTTATCACACAATTTGGAAAGGTTTCTCACCGCTTCCGTATTTACGGCAAACGCTTCACCCGGATTAGCAGCACAGGGTTCTACGCCAAGATACGCCGAGGTGTTGATGACATAGTCCGGTTTTTCCTCATCCAAAACCCTTCGGACCTGATTGACATCTTTGATTTCCAGATCATTGTGATCCTTAGGTGTTATCTGAAACCGGCCGCGATTCTCGGATTGCAGCGCCGTTCCCATCACCCCGGTAGATCCTATAAGCAGGACTTTCATGATCAAGTGTCCTTTTAAAAAGTGATAATCGATATAAAAAAATTTAAAGAATCAGTGTTGATTCCACATGGTGGTTCTTATATAAAATTCACATGGGGATGCGGTTTTTTCAAACCCTCTAAATATTCGTTGATACTTCCCATTCTGCAGTTCACACGGCATTCTCCAAGATCAAACGAATTGCGCAGTGTCTCAAACAGTTTTTTTCGTGTTTCACTTTCCCATATGTCCTTCAGGGAGTGAGTCTCAAGATTTCCAAGAGTAAATCTCTCATCTTTTAAAAACGCACTGCAGGCCGTCACATCATGATTCGCACCAAGGTATGCCCAGAAAAACGGCGTTGCATTACAGCATTTGAAATAACTGCTCCTGCTGATCAGATGACCGGTTGTCTCTGATCTGTATAACACCTTAAATGTGTCGTTTGACAATCGAGGTATCTCTTTAGCTTGCTCATGGAGATGTTCGTAATTAAGCCCTGCATATTTGCGGGTTTTGCTGAACATATGCTGCGAATAAGGTTTGATGACAAGGTAATCCAAGCCGATTTCATCACGGCAGATTTTTGCAAGTGTTTTTAGCTCATGACTGTTTTCCGGCAGGAGCAATACCTGCGCTCCGATCGTACAGGAAAATCCGTTTCTGTTTCGATAGTCTACCGCATATTTCAGATTTTCAACGACCTTTATAAAATCAGCTTGTTGTGTTCCATGGATCAATGCATATGTTGCAGGTGTTCCGGCGTCGATACTGACCTTGATCCAGGTTGTTATGGGTAGGATTTTATCGACATTTTTTTTAGTCAGTAAAACACCGTTTGTGGTAAAGGCAATATCGATACCCGACTCAACAGTCAACGTTGCAAGCGCGTAAATATGTTTGTATAATAAAGGTTCACCTTCGCCAGCAAACATAACACTTTTAACCCCAACCCGCCCCATCTCGGGCAAGACACGTTTCATTACGTCCATATCCAGACATTTCGGTTTATACCCGATATAATCCATGGCGCAGAAAATACACCGATGATTACAGGCGCCTGTGGGAGAAAATTCCATATATATGGGATAAATTTGTTTAACTTTGTCCCAGTCATCTCCAGATTCGAGCCATTGTGCAACCCGCCGGGGATGATACATCAGCTTATGGCTGTCGATCCTGTATTCGTCAGACATTTTTTTCTCCCTGCAATGACACCGCCGCCCAAAGCTGGGGTATTGTTTCCAAATGTCTGCCTTTCACATAATAGCTTTGCCCACCATCCTCCATGGTTCTCACAAGCATCGTTTTCCAGGGTCTGAAATAATATCCGGGCTCTGTTTTTTGGGGTACGCGTTTAAAATCATCAGGAAGATCAACAAGGTCGCAAACCAGCATTGTAAAATTCCGGACGGATCTGCCCGTCTGTCTGGCAACATTCCGTACCATGGAAAGTGACTTCAGATAGACTTCCGGAGCCATGACAGCGCTGCCGAAGTTCATCATAACCCCTCCCTGTTCAAGAGATTCCATCACATGGGTAAACCGCAAAAAATCAACGTGACTTGCCTGGCCATAGTCCGCCCCTGAAAAATTTGGGAATTGATGGATGATATCATAGCCGATCCCAACATGAACGGTTGCGGGGATACCCAACCTGTATGCTGCAGCAAACAAACTGATGTCTTTATGAGCATAGTCACCCTCAAAAATGGCTTTACCCACTGATTCCCCAAGGCCCCTGCCCTGTGAGGCTCCCTTTGAAACGATATCGTTGATTTTTCCGGTTTCATGCCATAACCCGAATCGTCCGTCCCGGATATAGCACGCCACAGATTCGGTGGTGGCTCCTGCCAAGGCAAACTCATAATCATGAATGATTCCTGCCCCGTTCAAGGCGATACATGAAATAAACCCCTTTTCCATCAGATTGATAAGATATTTCTGGACCCCGGAACGAATCACATGGGCATCCATCATCAAAATAACACTGGCACCGTTTTTTCTTGCCGCCCTTATTCTGGAACCGAGTATTTTAAAAACCGGGCTCACGACAGGAGGCATGGAAACCTCAGAGATATCCGCCAGACAAAGATCGCTCCGGCGTTCAGACAGGGGGAGAATCGTCAGAGCTGAACAATCAAATTCTTTGTGTCGTTTTGTCATCGTCATATGTTTCAATGGAGTGGTAGTCATCGTGAATCCCTTACTTTAAAAGGGAGGTCAAAAACGTGTTCAAGCTAAGCTTATCAATCGATTTCTTGTTACCGATCACACCCACCGAGATGGCGCCCACAACATTGCCCAGAAAACCGATGACTTCATCGGATGCACCAAGATAGGACGCCATGGCGGTCAGTGAGAAAACCGTATCCCCTGCCCCCACGCGATCAACCACGTGCGTTGCAAAGGCAGGAACATCGACACTAACGCCTGTGTCGTTCATGACCACATTCCCTTTTCTGCCCCGGGTAACCACAAACTGTTTTGTACCAAGGTGTGCTGAAAGCTTTTGCATCATGGGTTGGATGCTGCCGTTTTTATTTCGCATTTCAAGTCGAATTTCGTGTTCGGCGATACATGCATAATCGGCCCGTTGGTATCGGGTCACGGTGTGAAATCCTCTGTTCCCAGAGTTAGCCTGGGCATTAACGGCAAGAAAGAGCGATTTCTCGCAGAGTAGTGATACGATAGCATCACTGATGGCACCGTGGCCGAAATCCGAGGCGATCACAAGGTCATACTTATCTATATTGCCCTCAAGCCATTGGCACATGATCGATTCTTTTTCTTTGCAAAGGCCGGAATCGTCCATGATGTAAACTTCAAACATCTTGTTAAAGGAATACCCGTCAACAAATCGCCGTTTGATCAGAGTAGGAGCGCCTTTTTGGACTTCATGGTACAAAGCGACATTATCTTTGAGCTGGGATCGAATGAACGCTTCATGGGAATCCCTTTCACCGATCACGGTGACAAGCTGAACCAATCCTGCGAAATTGGCCACATGGTTGGCCACGGCGAGAACGCCTCCGGCAAAAAGATCTCTTGACTGGTATTTCACAGTCAGAACCGGGTCTTTGGTGGATTTCCCCATGGGTTCGCAGTATTGGTATTCATCGAGTATGGTATCGCCTATGACAAGAACCCGGAGTTCTGCCATTCGTTCCAGCAGTTGGGTGATCTCCGAAAGACTGTTGCGAGTCCTGAACAGTTTAATGTAATCATCAATTTCACGGGGAAGGTTGGACAGATAGCGATTGATCAGATTTGATGAGCTGAACACGATATCGTGGGTAAATGCAATTCGTGCTCCGATTTCATCCACAACATCATTTTCCCGCTGTATTTTGCCGGTTTTATCGCTGACTAGTTTCTTGAATTCCGATCCCTTTACATACACATCGGGCCGGAGTAGTCGCAAGGTTTCCTCGGCTGTGGGCCAGGCGTTGATGGCGGCGTAATGCACCATTTTCAGGGATGCCACCGCCTCGGCCCTCAATTCTTCCGGAAAAGCTGGACGGTAAGGGCCCTTGTCCACAAACCGATCCGGGGTGACCGTCACCACAAGCACATCGCCCATGCTAGCAGCCTCTTCAAAATAACGGATATGACCGATATGCAGAAGGTCAAAGACTCCATGGCAGTGAACCACGGTCTTACCCTGTTCTTTGAGTTCCCTGATCGTGTCTGCAAGCGTATTCAGATCCGTCAATTTCATGTCAGACCCCTTCGCTTGCAAACAGCGGATGAAGCTGAAAAAGATCTGCCTTACCCCTTCGATTCATTTTAAGAAACGTATACACAAGGTGTCCGACGATTGAAAATACATCTTCCACAGGCCCGTATTCACCTTCAAATGTGGGTATATGAAGATGAATATCCGTAATGTCCTTCATCCGCCCCCCATCAAAGCCCGTCATTCCGATGGTGATAGCACCCTGGCGCACCGCAAAGTCGAGGGCTTCCAGCACATTTTCCGAATTACCGCTCACCGAGAAGGCAACGACCACATCTCCTCGTTGCAAACGTCCTTCAAGTTGACTGACAAACACCCGGTTGTAACCTTCATCATTGGCCACGGCGGTTAACAAAGCCAGATTGTCCGTGAGGCTGGTGGCCTTAATGGGTGATACGCCCCTGGCACGGGTTCCCACATTAATATCGTTGGCATAATGGGACGCAATGGCTGCACTGCCTCCATTTCCGATAAAATAGATGTGCTTGCCGTTATCTCCTGCGATTTCAATGGTGTCAATGATCTGACTGATCGTATCCGGGTCGATTCCCTGAAGAAGCCCTGACAAATACCCCAGATATCGCCGGCTGAAATCACCTTTTGATGTTGCTTTTTTAAAATGACCATTTAAATTTTCCAAAACAGCCTCCTTTGCTTATAAGGTACTGTAAACTTGAAAAAGAATGTCAAGAACCCGTTTTTCATTCCAGACATTAACCATAAAGTCTCTGCTTTGTTTTCCGAGGTCGTCGCACAGATAAGGATCCATCACCAGGTTCTCTATAGTCTTTTCAAGCTCTTCTCTATTTTTCGCAATGCACCAGGGAAGAGAGTCTCTCCCGGTAAATCGTTTGATGTATTTTGTATTCCAGTCATCCAGCCCGGCAATGACGGGTTTTCCCTGGCTCAATGATTCAAGGGAGGACACACCGTAATAACCTTGCATATGATCAAAATGAATATGACAGGTTTTTTTTTCGTTCAGGCAATCCTGGTATTGGGTCTGTTCTATGATCACCCGCTCAATCTGAGGCAATCTTAATTTCAAGCGGTCGGTCACATGAATAAAATCATCTGTATTTTTAAGATCTTTTCGTGTGGGTGCCTGACAAATCTTTACCTTTCCATTTCTCCGTGTTTGGGCTGGCATAAACAAAGGATGATCCAGGGGCACAATATTCGGAATCCATGTCGACTCGGGAGCCATGCGATGCAGGTCCGGTGTGCTTACAAGCATTTTTCGTCCTAGGTCACGATATTTTGCGCAAAATGAATCCGGGTTGGCCCTGAACTCGGGATGTCCGTGATGATGGTGGATGATTTTTTTCCCTTTGATATAGTCCTTGACCCGAAGAGATCCGAAGGACATGGTTTCATCAGACAGAATATGGAAGTGAAAAATATCGGCGTCCTTAAGAATCCCATCAAGTGTTTGAAAGCCATTATCATCCTTTATATCAGGAGCATAGATATCTTTTTCAAAGTTAATTCCATAGCGTTCCTGACAGGATACCAGGCGGCAACGGTGATCGGTGTATCTGTTTATGGCATGGGTAAAAGCAATTCCCATTCCTGCCGGATCATTTTCCGTTAGCATGACGATATTCATTGAAGATAAAGCTCCGCCCCCTGGTTTACATGCACCTGTTATCAGACACGGATTAGGACGAAAATCCATCTGTCATCCGAGATATCACGAACAATAATAAACTAATATTAATAAATTATTACAGACATATAGAAACAAATATCAATTCAATTCCGATACTGATGAGACATGAATTTTTTCTTTCCTGGGTCGGCAGTTCTGGCGGGTTCTCAATTTATTTAATGCCGGCATTTCAGATTCATAGATACATTTCCGGCCATCACCAAGCCCTCTTTCCACGTCTCGTATTTCTTTGATAAGTGCTACGAATTCATCCGGACAAAGGGATGCTGCCTGGTCGCTTCCCCACATGTTTTTATCCAGCGTGATGTGACGTTCAATGAACATTGCACCTGCACCCATGGCAACCAGAGTCATCAGGCGACCGTTTTCATGGCCCGAATAGCCCACCGGGCATGAGAACTGATCATCCAGCGTTCTGATCATCCTCAAATTCAGCTCTTTCACATCGCAAGGATAGGTACTGGTGGTGTGTGCAAGAAGCAGATTCCTCCGATCAAGATAAGACACGGCACGCTTGATTTCGTCCATGGTAGACATACCCGTTGACAGGATAACGGGTCGTTTCTTTTTCCGGGTGTAATTCAAGAGGTCATCATTTGTGAGGCAGGCCGAAGCAATTTTGAAACAAGGCGTATCAAAGGCTTCGATAAAGTCCACCGAAGGAATGTCCCAGCAGGATGCAAACCAGAGAATTCCTGATGCCTTGCACATGCGATCGATAATTTTGTATTCATTCACCCCGAATTCGACTTTTTCCCTATATTCCATATAGGTCATTTCACCCCAGGGTGTTGAACGAATCACATCCCTCTGGTCCAAGGGAACACACAAGACAGGTGTACGTTTCTGAAACTTGACCGCATCAAACCCGGCTCTGGCTGCCAACTCGATAAGTTTTAAAGCAACATCGATATCGCCGTTATGATTGATTCCGATTTCGGCAATCGTAAAGACCGGATAGCCGGCACCAATCGTTTTTCCAGCCAGATTTACCGTATTTGCCATAGTCATCACCTGTTACCTTGGTTTATAAATCCGAAAGTCGCTTAATAACGATTCTTCCGTCTGATACAGCCTTAATGGATCGATAAATTTCTTCCTGTTTCCCGAATGAGGCAATGATGACCGCGTCGAACTTAAGATCCTTGAGACCCTCAAACGATTGAATGGTATATCCATTGAATATCTGGCCTTTTTTTTGGGGATCGCCGTCGATAACTCCCATCAGAGATATCTCAGTTTCCTGTAAAGCGGCATAGACGATTTCCGCCGTTTCAGCGGCCCCGTAAAAAACGACCTGCCGGATCCCTTCGTTATAGAATCCGTTTAAAATACGTATGATCTCTTTTTTAACCGAGGTATACAGCTGAACAATTTCTGCTGAATAATCAAGAAGTTTCGATGAAAGCATATCAAAACCGGCTTCTGTCAGATGGTAGCTGGTGGTCCTGTTTGTATCACCGATCACTTTGATAAGGCCGTCGCTCTTGAATTTCTTAATATAATTATTCACCATGGAGCTGCTGAGATGGGTGGCCTTCCCGATCCGTGTCTGACTGATCGCAGGAACCTCATGAATGGTGAGGAGCACAGAAAGGCACCTGAAATCCTTGGTCGGCAAAAGGTATCTTGAATGAAAAGGTTCTATCATAATGTATCTTTTTTATAGGTTTATTGATCATTCACTTAATGGTCGATAAAACATGCATCAAAGGGACAATTTAATCAGAAATATACGGTTGGTGCCTGTAATTAATGTATTGAATCAGGTCGAAGTTAGGTTCAGATTGAAAAGAATAGTATTATAAATTTAGCAAGAAAACCATTTTTTGGTCTTTCGCCATCCAGTCAATGAGTGGATGATAGTAGATAATAACCCGCTTTATTCTGAAATGCAAGCATAGTTTTAAAAAATACCCCCGTCAGAATTTTGACGCCAAGTCACACTCCAAGGCGCATTGCAATATCACCATAAGCCATAAAATTCAGCCAGTTAAATAATCATGTAGTTTCAATATCCCCCTGAGGCACCCATTTATGAAATGGCATCGAATTTGCTATACCTATCATAATCAGACGTGGCAAACACCCATAGGGAGGATGAATAATGGACATTGACAATCACAAGTCAGACGTGACATCGAACCTCATTTCGCAGCCACCCATTCGTTCAGACAAAAAACAGGCTCTTTTTCGATATGAAAATGCTTTGCAGAGTATAGACATGGCGAAGAAAGCACGTAAGATGGATATGGCGGATATGGCTTCGGATCATATCCATGAAGCCATCAAGGTCATTTCAATGATGAACCACGTTGAAACGACTGAAAACCTTTCCAATCTTTTTGTATATATGATTGACAGGCTGACCATCCACCATTCAACCAGTCACATAAATCCCCTTGATGAAATCGCATGGTTATTGAAAAGCCTTCAGGAATTCTACACCAAAAAACAAGCAGTGGGATATCTTCATAACCCGAAAAACCGTTGGTAAGGCTTGAAGCACGAGTGAGATGAGGGGCTTCTCCATTCCCTAAACCATATACGTGATCAGATATCTACTATCCCAGAAGCTCTTCCAAACTCATCCTGGCCCGTTCATTGGTGTTATCTTTTTCTATGACAGCTCGATAGGCCATAATTGCGGAATCGAGATTGCCCTTGGCTCGGTAACTATCCCCGATTTTCCGAAGTACATCTATTTTTTGAGGTTGCGCTGAAAAACATTTTTCATAAAACCTGACCGCTTCATCAAACTCCCCTTCCTGGAACAACACATCACCCATGTCTTCCCATAGCGTTGAAGCATGATGATTCAATTTCACAGCAGATTCCAATGTCTGTTGTGCCTCGTCCCGTCGTCCGGTATCAAACAATAACGTTGTCATGTAAATGTATACGTCAGGGTTATCGGATTCATCCTTTAAACGTTCCTGCAGATACTCAATCGCTTTTTCGACTCCGTTTTCCACTTCTATGATCACAGCCTTAACACGATGAAAGTTATTAAGCGCACATCGTGTATCAGTCCACTCGTCTACTATTTTTTTTGCTTGATTGATTTGGCCCTTTTTTAAACAGTGTTCAACTTCAGATGTTTCTTCTTCCCATTTTTTTTGAATTATATCACAAAGCCAAAGCCCGTCATCCCTATTCAAAATAGTTGAATCATGGTTCACCGCCGCCCGAAAAAAAAGCGCCCCCAAAACTGACGATTCACCCATCATACAGCTTTTCCCAAAGATATAGTAATATACAGATAAAAATAAAAAACTATTATACTGTTTAACAACCCTTATCAAATCTGGCTTTTGGCAAAACTCAACAACATACTTGAGCCATGAGGTTTCATCGTTTTTATGCACTATTTCCTTTAATATGTCCTCGGCCAGAGATTCCTCGTTATTGCGAATAAATAGCAAGCAGGCCGTGAAACTGAACAGTATGTCTGAAAAGCGAAAAATTACATCCTTGATGATTGACACAGCTTTTTCTTCTTCGCCCATGTATAGTGCAAACAGACATAATGAATAATATAGCCCCCCTTTTTTTCCTTTAAAATGGATTGTATCGGTTTCAGTGGAAATGGCTTGTTTTAAGGTCAATTCAGCGCTGTTAAATTTTTGCAACGCCAACAATCTGTGTGATTCCAAATAATACCAGTCGGGAAGGAGGTCTTTAATATCTTTCCAGGCCTCCAGGTACTTACCGATTTCATCCAATTCAAATGACGATATCTGCTTCCAGATGATTTTCCAGGGTCGATCTCCAACATGGGACCAGAAAAATTCCTGCAAAGCACGTTTTGCCCATAATTCACGCCCAGCATAGCCCACCAGGTATTCCATCCAGGGGAAGTCTTTCAGCGAACAAGACCCATCAAACATTTTTTTAAAATGGGTTTGAATCAAGGAAATCTTATCTTGATTGTCGTAGTCTTTTGTAATGAATTGTTTTAAAATATTAAGCCCGTCCTCAGCCTTTCCCTTATCCAATAAAAGAAATGAGAGGGTCGCTAAAAGCTCACTATCATCAAAATGAAATCGATTATATTCATTCTGCAGTTCATTTAAGGCAATCTCACCTCGCCCATTAACAATCAATTCCCTCGCCCTTTGAAGAAGCAACTCTTGTTTCAATTGAATCGCCCCAGGATGACCGGGCTCCAGCTCCAGAACGAGGTCAATGGCAATGTTTCTAACAGCCTGGAACTGATTTTGCTTAAGCCACTCATTGACAATTGACTCTTTAAAGACCTGTATCTTTGACGACAGGTTCTCATCCTTATCACGTGCTTTTAGAAAAAAAGCCTTACCTTTTTCTATCTGTGCATTTTTTAGAGCGATACATCCCAGAAAATAGTCTTTTTCGGGTTGTTGATTAATATTTTCGACCATTGTTTCAGCCAGGGTAAGATAACCTTGACGTATCAATTGTTCGATTTTTTCAACCATGATGTGATCGGGGAAATTTTTCCTGTTTTCCAAGTCAATGATCATGTCTATCCATGACATGGCCTGGACAAACTGTTTCGAAAGAAACTCCAGTCCGGCTTTTCGAAGAGACTGGACAAAAGCCTGTTGTGTCAATGCTGCAGAAAACCGATGGCCCACGGATGAACGACTTTCCATGGCCTCCACTTCAAGTTCTTTGTATCGGTCATGGCCTTCAAGTATAATACTTTTCACAAACAAAACCGTTTGTTCATTTTCAAGCTGTATGTTTATTCTGTCCATGACTTGCACGGATCGTATAATTTTATTCGGCAATGAGCCGGGATCAATTCCAGCCGGCTGATTTGCAAGATATGAGTCGACACGTTCCTGCTCAGTCATATAACGAGCTATCTTTTCTAAGACCTGACCAAGATCATGGTTCAATTTTTTCAACTCATGTAAAATAGCATTTGGCGCAATTTGTGCCGATAGCGGTCGTTTAATTTCAGAGAAGTCCGTGCATTGAAGGCAATGGTGTTCCATGGCACTTGCCAAGGCCAGGATCTTTGTTCCGCCAATTTTTGCCCCCCCTTCGGTGGCGTCAATATATGTTCTGTCGGGTACGGTTTGGATCATTCTCTGACAAATCTCAATCATGCCGATAAACCCATTGGAGCTTGTAATCATATCGCCATGAATACTTTCGACCATCACGTCGGAAGGACTTTTGCCTTTGTTGTTTCCCCAATGGAGAATTGTGCCGTCGACGTGATCTCGTGCTCCGGAAAACGCAAGATCAAGTCCCATGAAAATGATGGGATCACACCCAGCGACCTGGGCCGTGGCCAAGGCAAGATGGATCACGGAATGAATATCTTCAAGGACCTTTCCTTCGCGACCGAGAATCCGATTGAACAACGTCTGGATAGAGCCATCAGGAAATGCATAATATTTTGATTTGAAGCGGATACCGTTGACGATTTTTGAGGTTACATTCGGGATATAGACCAGATCCACATCAGAAAGAATGTCAATGAATGGCGCCAATTTTTCAAAGGTAAAATCGTTATTATCCACCGATGCAATCATGTGGGGCGTGATCCCTTCGGCCATTAGAGGGGCCAGGGCGGAATCGGCTGCGATAATCAAGGCCGTGCCGTCAATGGTTTTCAGGTGATGGATATTTTTCGACAATGAAGGCCCTGAAGCCACGACAATTGCAGGAATCCCTTTAAAACAATCATGAAGGTCGTGTATAGGTCGTGATTCGGTTAATGCAAGAAGGTTTTTGAAGCTGTTTTCAAGAAAACTTTTTCCGGAAAAGGCCACAGTATCTTTTGATATTTTTCTACGTTTGAGAAACTGATCAAATAGGACCTTTTTGGTTTTGTACCATTCGGGAGCCAAGGATACCACCCGTCCGTACTCCAGGAACTCACCAAAATCATTGGTAAACAGTCTGTCACGTTCATCATTGATAATGCCGTAAGGATCTGCCGAATCGCCGATGGCAAGCCTGACATTCGGATGGGAAAGGACGGTGGTCAGATCATAGGCCATCAATGCTGCTTTGAAAAGTGCAGGAAACGCTTCAAAAAAAACAACCAGGTTCAGATTGCCGACCATATCGAGAATCGAACCGGCATGAATAAACAATCCTGCGCCCATAACACACAGGACCTTTCCTTTAAGGTGCTTTATGTCCTTTCTCAAACTGGCCGACTCCGTTGCCATGTCCTCATCCCTGTAAAGAGGAATGACCTCGCCATGGGCCTTGGTGATCAAAAGATTGGGAACACCCGACGAGGACAAGCGCACCTCCATGCCAAAAGGTGCTCGTTCATCCAACAGTGTTTCAACGTGGGGATGATGTTTACGAAGGACCTGGATATTTTTTTCATAAACATCATTCTCCCCCGAAAACGTAGGCGTTTGGGCACAGGGATCCGATGAGACCCGACCGTCACCCTTCGGAATCAATCCCAATGGCTTTGATATCACGTTATGTTTTTTGATTTTTTTGTTTTTCCGACTCATCTCACCTTCTTCACCATGGATTTTGCAAAAGATACGGCTCGGAACATAATGATGTTCGTGCCACTAAAATCCTCGAGGAATTGACTGATGGACATGAAATTCAGTATGATTTAACGGCTTGAAGAACAAATTGTAGCGTCTTGACCTTTATTTCGCAATAAACCAATTTAAAATCTGCCTTATACAGATATCGGAAGTCACTCATCCGTGTCTCTCCCACCTGCCTTGCGTATTCTCCCTGGTCAAGAAAAACAAAATTTTCTTTTTGAATAATTCGTTTGTGCGAGGGGTCGCCCCATGCCCATTCAGAATTCCTATCCGGGCAGGATCCCAGGAAATAGCCGCCATGTTTCAAAATACGCCAGTACTCGGAAAATTCCGAAAAAAAGAACTGATAATCACCCTGAACAGCCAAATGCTCAAGAACTTCATATGCATGTATTTCATCAAAGGTATTGTCTTCAAATGGTAGAGGATGAATCGTTAAATCCCACAAGACATCGGGTTTATGATCCGGATTATTATCAAGGCGGGTTACATGACTAAACGCCTTATTGTCCCCAATATACAAATCTTTTTCGATTCGTGACCCACAACCCATTAAAAGTTCACGATAATGCTTATCCATTCAATGAAATATCTCCTCTTTTCAACAGTATAAAACTTATAGATCTGACAAATAATCCTTCCATACGCATAGATACTTTTTCTCAAGTTCAGACGCAAATAAAGAGGTATTAAAAAGTGGCGTTGCGTGAATATTATTACGTAATTTTTGTTTTAACAGTCTCATTTTATCAGGATTTAAAGCGTAATCACGTGCCATAAGCTCATAGTCTTCACGTGTATTTGCAACCAATTCATCCATTCCGGATGCCTTGAGTATGCTCGCGGATACTCTGGCGGGGAAACATTCACCTAAAACTGTCACCACGGGTACTCCGGCAATTAATGCATCACTTGTCGTTGTATGCCCGTTATATATCAGTGTATCAAGGCCCAAATCAGCAAGAGCATGTCGTGCAAGGTGTTCATCCTTAGGCATTTTTTCAGCGAATATTATCCTTTTGGAATCAAGCCCTCTTTTTTGGGCTTCATTCATTAAATTTTGCACCATGAATTCATTGCTCTTAAGAAGCCATAAGACACTACCGGGAGTCTTCTTGAGAATTGACATCCATAGATGGAATGAATCCGGTTCAAATTTATAAGAATTATTAAATGAACAAAAAACAAAGGCATCCTCGGGTAAACCCATATCCTTTCGTGTAAAATTTCTTTTTGAAACGACCTGACTTATATCATTTACCTGGTAACAATGAGGCATTCTGATAATTTTTTCCGTATAGTATTTATCATGTCCCGGTGGGGCAACACTATGATCCGCAATGATATAATCAAAAAAACAAGCCCCACTTGTACCTGGAAAACCAAGATACACAATCTGCACAGGTGCGGGCCTTAAAGCTGCGATCTCCAGTCGGCTGTCGGTTGTATGCCCCCGCAGATCGATCAGGATATCAATGCCGTCGTGATAAATTCTATCGGCTGCCGCCGTGTGAGGCAACGTGCTTATATCGACAAAGGCATCACAGCCCTGTTCAATTTTTTGTCTGTAAATACTTCCGTCATCCGGTCCGTATGAATAACAAAAAACGGTAAACCTGTTTTTATCGTGGTGAAGAAAAAGACTTGCAATCAGATGTCCTCCGGGATGATTGGAGAACGAATTGGAGAGATAACCGATCTTCAGCTTTTGATTTTGACGTTTCTTTGCCTGGTAATCATATTTTTTCCTGTAATTCAGTATTTTAATATCGATCTCATCACTATAAGCCTTGGAGGCATGCAGTATTTTTTCAGGTTCATCATATCTGCTTAAACAATGAAATGGGAGCTCAAAAAAAGTATGATCCTTTTCTTTCAACGCGCTTAATTTATCAAAATAAATTTTATAGTCGTCCCAAAAACATCCTTTCTGAAAAACCGACAGCAGTTGATCCATAACAATTCCTGACTCGGGTTCAATCTCTAACGCTTTTTTATAATGTTCAATGGCTGAATTGAATTGAGAGTTGTCCTTATAAATATTCCCGGAGAGATAGTTTACATTGAATGAACGGGGGTTTATCATATTCGCCCTGTTTAAAAATTCCAGGCATTTTTCAGGCATTTTTTTCTTAAGACATACTAACCCCATATTATATAAAATATCTTCATTATCAGGATTAACTGAAAGGGCTTTTTCGATCCAGTGAACGGCTGATTCAAGGTCATTCATTTCAAGAAACAACATGCCAATATTGCTTGACGCTCCGGATAAGTCAGGATCTATGTTTAGTGCTTCGGAATAACAGGCGAAGGCATCACTATAGTTGAACTGTTTTTTATAAATATTACCCATGTTGTTATAGGCATTCGCGTGATGGGGTGAATAACAAATGCATTTTTTATAACTGTCCATGGCCTTTTCATCATCTTTTAATTTTTGGAAAAGACACCCTTTGTTATAATAGGCATCCGCATATTCCGGACATAAATCAATGGCTTTATTAAAATACGCGAGTGACGCGTCAAACTCATTACGAATTTGCAAAATCGTCCCGATATTATTGTACACCTGCCAGGACAATGGATTTAAATCCAGAGCTTTTTTATAACAGTCAAGGGAGTCATCAAACGATTGCTGATCCTGATACACATTCCCGAGATTTACCCAGGCCTCATAAAATGAAGAATCAATAGCGATTGCTTTTTTATAGCACGTGACGGCCCTGTTATCGTCTTTATTGTTCTGATAAATCAGTCCGATATTGTTTAATGCCAGAGTGAAATCCGGTTTAATGTCAATGGCTTTACCATAAGAATCCAGTGCTTTTTGAGAATCACCCTGTTCCTGATAAAAAAGCCCAAGATTATTATAGGCCTTTGCCAATGTGCTGTAATATTCAGGATTTGAAGAATTAAATGTTGTGGCCTTTTGAATGAGTTCAACTGCAATTTCATCCTGCCCGGCTTGATGGAATAAAACGCCAGATAAGTACAAGGCGTCGGCCTGTTCCGGCATGATCGCAAGAATTTCATTATAAGAATTCAAAGCATCCTGAAACTGACCACGTTGATGAAAAGCGACACCTTCCATTAATTTTTGATTTATAATTATCTGCTCTGATTGTTTTAAGGGGTTTTTCTTATTTTTTTTAGCCATTATCTATCCGATTTTATAAATAATAATCAGCTCAATCCATGTTACATTTAAAATTAATATTCAACGCCTTTTTTCTTTCTTGAAGCCCACCGACAGTTAGCCTTTTTAAGCAGACGGGTTTTGGACTGTTACGACAGACAAGCAAAATTTTATTGGCCAGAAACAAATAATAATTCTTTTTTAAATCCATATCAAAGGTGATCTGAACCTCACATTTTCCGTTTTCACCATTTTCGGCAGGTGGAAAGCGTAAGGCCTTATGGATCCGACGTTCATTATAGCCCGATAAATCCGTACCCGGGGGGAATAAGGGAAGAAAATAGTCAATTTCATAGCCTGCGATTAATGCCAGTTCAATGATGCTGCTGCAGGTAAACCATCGGATATGATCTTCGTTCATCAAACCGCCGGCACCATAAGGGAAAGAACCATTGACGATCTGCTCCAAAATACCCCAATATTGAATATTTGGAACGACAACCACAATTTTACCTTCCGGGGCAAGGTATTTTCTTAATTTTTCGACGACATACCAGGGATCGTAAAGATGTTCCACAACATCGTGTAAAATTATAAAATTAAAATAATTTAGATAGTTATCATCAAGCTCAGCATCCTTGTCACCCAAATCTATAATCCAGCTCCCATCAAGGTATTTATCAAACAGCACTTTTGAATCTTCATTTATTTCAATACCATACAAATCGGTACAATGTTTATCACGTCTTAACCTGAAAAGAAGTTCCCCCTGATTACACCCAAAATCAAGAATTTTTGCAGAACCCTCAGGAACGACATTATATACATCTTTCCTGAACACATTGTTTTCAATTATCGAATCAATCTCCGAAAATTCCGATTGCTGAACTTCTTTCCTAAACTTTGTAGAAAGTGAATCAAGAAGCATCATTAAATGTTCACCCGTTAAGTTAAGCATACAGGGAGCATAAATACGTCTTACAGCTGTATGTTCAATTTCATTTTGCCATTTCATTCCCGGACATTCCTGGGATTCCTCCAGAGCATGAACATAACATGGTGTTTTGCATACACCCGGTATTTCAAACTCAACCATCATTTCTTCACTGAATTCATAAGGTTTTGTTCTCTCGACCGGTGTCACAACATTAAACACCGAACCACATGGCGTTTCAAGTGCTTCAGCAAGATGTGTTATTCCGGAGTCTGAAGTAATAACATAATCCACGACACTTAATAAATATATCAGGCCGTCAATGGTCTTGATATGTTCATCGGGCAGCACAACATTCGGCAGACTCAATTTATGGATTTCATTTTCAAGATTTTTATTGTTGTAGGCTGAAACAATAAATGAATAGTCCTTTTTTGCAGCATCAATAAAGCTTAATACCGTATGGACAGGGATATCCCTCACACGCCCCGTGGTCGTGGTACTAAGAAATACAACCGGTTTATCACCGTGTCTGAGTTTTTGCATGAACTCATCCATACATTTTTTTTTAGCAGGATCCAAGAGACACGAACATATCACCGGCCTCATATTCGTGATATGATTGATCGTGTGAAAAAACAACCGCTCCATATAAAATTCAGGAGGATAAACTCCCTCATAAGCCTTCATATGTGCAAAATGTTCGGCATCAACATAATAGTCATAAGCGGTCATCTCATGAGTCGTTACAACTGGCCCGGTTATACAAAAAAAATTATCATGATAGATATAGTTATACCATTGCTCGGATGATTGAATTGAAGGTCTTACGATAAATACCTTCAACGTTGGATATAATCCTGCAATGGCACGTAACGCCACGGCAAGATACAATTGGTCGCCAAGACCATGCATTGGAAAAACAACAAGCTTTTTATCATGCAGTTCAGAACCATCATATATATATGGTAAACCTGCTTTAAGCCATTTTGTCTCGCCAACACGCAGGTTATCATTTTCACCATAATAATTTTTGAAAAGTCCATCCCATGGAAGATGCACCGGAACGAGACCGGCGCTTAGTTGTAAATTGCCATTATTAATTTCCTTTGCAAGCTGCCTGCTCATTTCTGTCGAAAGAAACAGACCTCTTTCAATATCGATTTCACCTGTATTTACAGGGGTAAGAAAAACCATTCCACCCTCACATTAAATATTTTTATGATATATGCCGATATCATTTCTGAGCATGAAAAATTACGCTCAAAAGGGATTAACATTGTATGAATAATTTAGTTTTGATGAATGGGAAAATGAAAACCGAGCCGATTACATTGTTTCAAAGAATACTAACATTTTCTCTTAAGTTTTTAAACCATTATCCGATAACATAATTAAAATGCACGTTCATGACAAAAGGAGGTAGGACAAACAAATAATCGTAAGCAATCTTTTAAAATTTAAAACTGATTACAGCAAGGATGCTGTAGACTAAACAAACATGGAGGTTATAACATGGCTATTTCGGTAAATACAAACGTCGCGTCACTCACGGCTCAGCGCAACCTTATGGGCTCTAGCAAAACTCTAAACACATCCCTTCAACGATTATCTTCAGGTCTAAGAATCAATTCCGCGAAAGATGATGCAGCCGGCCTTGCAATTTCAGACCGTATGAATTCACAAATCCGCGGGCTTAATCAGGCTGTTAGAAACTCGAATGACGGTATTTCCCTTGCTCAGACAGCAGAAGGCGCTCTTCAGGAAACAACCAACCTCCTTCAGAGGATGAGGGAGCTGGCCGTTCAGTCAGCCAATGACACCAACAGTGCCTCTGATCGGCAATCCATTCAGGATGAAGTTGGACAGATTCAATCAGAAATTAGCAGAATTGCAGAAACAACTGCATTCAACGGTAAAAAACTTCTTGACGGCTCGTTTGGAACTGCAATTTTCCATGTAGGCGCAGAAGCCGGTCAGACTATCAATGTTAATACCGGGGATGCCAGAGGGACCAAGCTTGGTGCATACCAGTTGTTCACGACGCAGGAACTCGGCAATGGTGCGACTGCTGCAGCGACAACCACAGGTTTTGATGGTGCGAACCTCACGGTTACAGGTTATATCGGATCCCAGTCTGTAACCATAGCGACAGATGCAACGGCAAAAACAGCTGCCGCGAACATTAACGGACAGACTTCAAAAACAGGCGTAACTGCCCGTGCAGAAACTGAATTTGAACTTTCAGGTTTCGCTGATGGCTCCAATTACAGCCTGATTATAGGCTCCGGTGGTAATACTGCAACGGCAATTGCCGCAACAGGGACCGGTGATGTTTCCGAGCTTGTTACAGCAATCAATGACGTTCAGGGAACGACCGGCGTAACAGCCAGCCTTAAAGAAGGTTCAACAACGACAATCGTTTTAAAGGACAACAATGGCGATACCGTTAGCATCACTCGTGGCGACACCACAGCGGGTACAATTACTGCAACTCAGTATCAGTTTTCCGGCACTGCCGCCTCAACCACTACAACCATAGCAAGTACAGGCGCAGCAACTGATACGGGTGAAATCAGAGGCCGTGTGATTATGGAATCCGAAAAGAACTTCGGTGTAACAGGTACAGCTGTTGGCGCTGATGCAGTTAATAGTATCGGTACAACTGCGGTTGCTGCAACGCTTAGTGCAACAAGTGATATTGACATGTCATCTCAGAAAGGCGCAAATAACGCACTGTCTGTTATTGACAAGGCCATCGCAAAAATTGACTCCATCAGGGGTAGCCTTGGTGCGGTTCAAAACAGGTTTGAATCAACCATAAGCAACCTGACCAATGTTTCTGAAAACATTTCATCATCCAGATCACGAATCCTTGATGCTGATTTTGCCAAAGAAACCGCTGAATTAACAAAATCACAGATCATTCAGCAAGCAGGTTTGGCAATGCTGTCCCAGGCAAACCAACTGCCTCAGTCAGCCCTGTCGCTGCTCCAGTAGTCTGAACGAATCGGTTGACCGCCTGGGGGGATCTCCCCCCGGACGGTCAATCATTTATCGCAAGGGAGGTAGACCATGGGTATTTCATCCAGTGTCGGATTGATATCCGGGCTTGACACCGAAGCTATTATCACTGCCATCATGAATGTTGAACGAATCCCAATTTCGAGACTTCAACAAAAACAAGCGGCGTCTCAGGCAAAAATTTCATCCTACGGTCAGATCAAAAGCACACTATCCACCCTCCAATCTTCGATTTCGAGCTTGAAGACGGCCACTACCTTTGCGCCCGGTTTTAACGCAACATCAACGAACAAAGACTTTCTCGCCGTTTCAGTATCCAATGGGGATATTGCATCGGCCGGTACATATAAAATTAAAGTAAACCAACTTGCCACATCTGCCCAGATGACAAGCAATACATACACGGATAGTGGGGAGACTGTGGGTACGGGGACCCTTCATTTCCAGGTGGGAGACGGCGAAAAACAATCTGTTGTTATTGACATGGACAATCAGTCCCTGGAAGATATCGCAAAAGCAATCAATGATGCGAATACAGATGTGTCCGCATCTGTTCTGAGGGTTACGGATAACGATTACAGATTATCCCTTACCGCCAAGGATACGGGAAAAGACCTCTCTTACACGTATCAGGAAACAGGATTCACCTTTGAGACCACAAGCCAAGCCAGCACAACAAGCGGTGAGGTTCTGAAAAGCCAGAACGTTGACAGTGATGTGACCGCTCTGGGTCTTACCGGGACATTGTCCATCAATGGAACGGACATCGTACTCGGTGGAACGGAAACCTTGAACGATATTCAGACATCCATTGATGCCATCGCAGGGATTACGGCAACAGTCAATTACGATTCCACCACCGGCACATACAGTCTTGGGGTCGAAAATGATGCGGCACAGGGACGTGTGGATCTCACATACAGTGATTCGGATTCCGGGGCTGGTCTGTCAAACATGATGGATACGGGTGCCACCATTGCAGCCACAAAAGCACTTTTAAACATCAATAACATTGATGTGGAACGAGACGGCAACACCATAGATGATCTGATCAGCGGCTTGACGTTAAATCTAACAGGCGAAGACCCTACGGAAACCATTACCGTTTCTGTCGCGGCCAATTTCAATGACAGCAAAACCAAAATAGACAGTTTCGTCGAGTCCTTTAACAATGTCATTTCTACCCTGGACAGCCTACAAAGTTATTCCAGCGACTCCGGGACCGCGGGTAATCTTCTGGGTGACAGCACCGCCAATTCACTCCGATCCGGTTTAAGAAGGATGATCTTTTCATCAATCAATGGCATTTCAAGCAGTGTTAATTCCCTGAGTCGTCTGGGTATAGAGGTAGAAGAATCAGGTAAGCTTAGTTTTAACAGCAGCACGTTCACAACAGCCATGCAAGACAATACCGAGGATGTCACGTCTTTCTTTACCAACGACACAAGCAGTTCACAAGGATTTGCTGTTCAATTCAATACTTACATGAATGGATATCTGGACAGTCGAGGGGGTATTCTTACAGCAAAGATTGATGGTTACACTACCTCGTCTTCGAAAATGGACGACTCTATCGCTTCAATAGAAACCAGATTATCCAAACGCGAAGATAATTTACGTAAGCAGTATGCCAATCTTGAACAGCTTTTATCATCATTTACAAGTACGTCCTCATATTTGAGCGGACAGCTTTCATCGCTGACAAATATGACCAACAGCTTTTATAAAAATTAAGTAATATACTAACGACCCGAACATGGTCTTGGAATAAAAATAAATTCATTAAAGACAAAGACTGGAGTCAACTATGGTACAGACAGGCCATCATTCATACAGACAACATGTTGGGCATACACTGATGAGTAAAGATCAATTATTGATAAAGCTTTTCGAAGGTGCCTTGAATTTTCTTCGTATTGCCCGACGTGGTATGGAAGAAAAAAACATCAGAGCCAAAGGTGAAAATATCTCCAAACTCATCAACATCATAACCGAGTTGGACTGTGCCTTGGATATGGAGTCGGGAGGTGAAATCACCAGGAATCTTTCAACCCTTTACCAGCATATAATTTTCAGTATGGTCAATGCCAATGTCAAAGATGACCTGAATGCTCTTGATGAGGTAGAGCATATCCTCATGAATATCAAAGAAGGATTCCAGGCCGCAGCAAAAATCAACCGGGAAAACAAGCAGAGCAGTCAAAATATAGAGCCCCAGGTCGCCGAACACAAAGGAGGGATGAGCCTTGCTATCTGATAACACGGTCACACTTTTTGACAGACTTGGTCATATTGCACATGATGTGGAACAGGCACTTTGTTCAGATGATTTTCCTGGAATAGAGTCTCTTGTTGCTGAGCACAATGAAATCATAAACACCCTCAGTATATCTAACCGGCCCGTGACTGAAGATATGAAACCCGCCATTGAGCAGGCGGATAAAAGCATCCAGGCTTTGATATCAAAGATTCAGGACATGCAGAAAGATATCAAAATGCAGTTGTCCACCATGAACAAAAAAAGGCTGATAGACTCAGTCTACAAAGTATGAATGTATAAATCAGGAGATCAGCATGGTACAACAGATCGCACATACAAGAATGGCACGAAACGCGTATGGCGTACCCGATGCAAAAACGACAAAAGAAATAGCTTTGAAAGCTGAATCCAACACAGGATATATTGTTTCTCTGAACAGCGAGAAAAATCACGCGTTATCCTATACGGATAAAGCCGCTTTGCCATTTGAGTCAGACCCGGAATTCAACAGCCTGAAAAACATTGTCGATTCCCTGTTGAAAAGGCAAGGCACCACCCTTTCCCTGGCTATGTCCGGTAAATCAGTGGTCGTGGATGATCAGGCCCGAAACGAAGCCCTTGATTTGATTTCTGAAGATGGGTATTGGGGAGTTAATAAAACCTCAGAAAGAATTTTCCAATTTGCAATAAACAGCGCTGGCGGTGACGTCTCCAAGCTTGAAGCAATCAAAGGTGCCATTGAAAAAGGTTTTCAACTGGCCCAAGACGCGTTTGGCGGAGAGCTTCCTGACATTTCAAATAAAACCCATGATGCTGTCATGGAAAAACTGGATGCCTGGTCAAACAATACCCGAAATCCGGATGATTCACTGGAACAAACAGCTTAAGCTTAAGAGAACCACCCATAGACTAAAATGAAAGGTAAACTGGTATGATTAATTCGATAACTGCTGCTTCCATGCAGACGACAGAAACAAAAAGTGCCACAGTCATGCCCTTCCGGTCACCCTTACCGCAAGAAGAGAACAATAAACAGGCCCTAAATAAAACAAGTAAGGCCATCGAAGAGCAGAGACAAACGGAAGAGCTGAGAAAAGCCCAGGAGAAAACGCCCTTAGAACAAAAGGCTGAGAAAGATAAAGAGATCAATCAAAAGATGCTTGATGATCTTTCAAACGATTTTGAGATTCTTCACAGCGTGGGATTGAGTTTTGCAAAACACGAAGATACGGGCAGGACTTTTGTCAAGGTCATAAACAAGGACACCAAGGAACTGATCCGGGAAATTCCTGCAGAGCAGGTTCTGAATATGGCAGCCAAGCTTGATGAAATGATCGGCATTCTTTTTGACGCCAAAGTGTGACAGGATATATGTTATTGGTGACCCGCCCCTTTGACAAACGCCCCCAGGAAAGGGATGGATGAGTTTTAGTGCGTGTTGTTGATCTTCTCTAAAGGACTATGCTCATTCACTTTTCTTAAGCCCTCCGGTTGAGGCCTTAACCTCCTTTTTCATTCCCCCGAATATCAGATACTTACTCGAATAATTCTTATCACTGACCATCATCTGGACACCCTGATTTTTCTTGATATTGATCAGCAAAGGTCCCAACAAATTTGCTGTGAGATGACGGGGATCCGGGTTGGTCGCATTGATGATCACATAAAGAAAAAGTGAATCCGAGGCGTCTTTTCCCCACTCCATTTCCTTGATATAGGGCTCAATATCCACGGTATAATCGGCTTTGAAAAGGAAAGGGTCCATGATGATAAACGCAAGTTTGGAATCATCCACGGACTGAAGCGAATGAAAAGGCCGAATATCCTCATGGTCAAGAATGATGAATTTTTTCAATTCCGGGAAGCCCGGAAGCCCCTTAGGCATGGTGATTATTTTTGTCTCATCGATTGGCACAACCCCGAACTGTCTGGTCTTAAGTTCCACGTGGCTTACTCCTTCTTCACTTTTTTCTTAAGAATGTCTGCGGCCATGAAAAGACCTGAAATCCCACCCTTTGCCGATTCGATGTTCGCATCACGGACCCGTTCATACACTTCCTCACGGAGAATGGTTATATTTTCAGGTGCATCGATACCAAGTTTCACGAAGCCCTTGCTGATATCAATCACATGCAGCGTTATCTCATCTCCGATTTTTATAACCTCACCCATCTTCCTTGATAATATCAGCATGTTTCACCGTTTGAATGGTTTATTTTTTTAACAGGCTTGTTTCTTTTCAATGATTAATTAGATACACCCATTAATAATGGCCCGAAGGGGCATTATTACACATAGGCTTGGCCCAAGCCAAGCCTATAAATAGTCCAGAAGACTCATGTTAATAATTTTAGCTGTGGCACTCATGGCGGCATTGTACGCGAATTGTTTCTGATCCAGCTTGGTAATTTCGGTGATCATATCCGCATCCTCGAGTCTCATCTTAGTGGTTTGATAGCTTATATTCAAGTCGTAAATAATATTGTCCCTGACATCCAGGCGATTCCCCTTGATTCCGATCTGGGATACGATCGAACCTATATAATCAAAATCTGCAGACAGGCGGGCAATCGACCGGTTGATTCCATCAGCGTTGCCCTGTTCAAGAAATCCCTGGAGTTCGATTAATGTCCTGAAAACCCCCCATTCCACCTCATCATCGCTTGCGTGGGTGACACCATCCGCAGGCCCGGTCAAATCGGACGATGCATCAAACCCCATGTCCATGCCGATACTTGCGGCCGAGTTACTGCCTGTGGCCCACATTAATTCCAGATTATCCAGAGCTGGCACACCCCGTTCCATAATGGTAAATTTTTTGGTCCCCTCATTGTAATTCACGGAATAATCAACATCATTCCCCCCTGCCGCGGCGGCTGAAATGTCAAACGACACTGTATATCCATCAGGCACAGGATTATCAAAGGTCACCGTAACATCCGTTTCCGAATCACCCGAAAAATCAAGATTCAGAGAACTGGCATCACCCGTGAGGGTATTGTATGAAATGAGGGGAACATACCCCGGATCATTAAGAATGGCCCAGCTATTGGTGGCGGCTGTATATGTCAGATCAATTCGCGCACCCCCTGTGGGAACAGTCAGGGCACTGTAATTATTGACCACAAATTTTGCATCATTCTGGGACACATTCAAAATTTCAGGCTGACCCGCAGCAGCAGATCGAGCTGTCATCAGGGATTCCAGAGTAACAGCCAGTTCCTGGGGACTGTATTTCCCCACGGGTATCTCGGCAGTGAGTTCGGCCCCGTACTCCAAAGCTCCCCCCGTCGGATCTTCACGAAAATCGATTTTATTATTGGTTTCATCAATGATGATATAGGGGGTCTGAAACACGTCATTACCGCTATATCCCACATCGATCTTGGATATTTCGGCCATTTTGATACCAAACATGTTATCCCCACCCTGATAAATCATTTTTGAGGGGTTATCAGGGTCATCAGGGTCAAATGAACGGATATTGGTTTTCGTTCCTGAAAAAATATACTGCCCGTTCACCTGTGTGTTTGCAAGGGTCAATAGATGTTCTCGAATACCCTCAATGACTCGGGCGCCTGACGTATAATCTTCGGTAGTGACAATGCCATTGAGCATACTGATTGACGTAACTTTAGCCTCGGTGATCAAATCTTTGACGCTTGAAAGAGCTGTTTCCCCCCCTTCCAACCACTGGCGGCCTGTTGCTATATTGACGGTGTACTGCTCCACACTGGCGATGGATGATTTTAAATTGAGTATGGGAGCCACACTGACAGGGTCATCGGAAAGAGTGTTGACTTTTCTTCCTGTGGCCACCCGGGTATTGGTTTCAAGAAGATCATATTTCACCCGGTTCAGGCGGCTGGTCGATAAATTATATAATGTGTTTGAGGCTACTCTCATAAAACTGGCCCTCCAATAAAAACGATAACATCACCTATTTCACTGTCATTAGTGTTTGAAGCATCTCATCTACAGTTCGAATAAGTTTGGATGCTGCTGTATACGACTGCTGATAGGCAATCAGTTTAACCATTTCTTCATCAATGGAAACACCGGATATGGTGTCCCGTTGCTGGGTAAGCTGTTCGACCATGATATCGCCGAATTGAATGCTTTGATTCAAGGCTGCACCCTTGACCCCCAGACCGGAAAGCATATCCTGATATGATCCTTCAATATGAATATTACTCGTATCGGAATAGTTGTCCTGCCCCCGTGTAAAGTTCCATTTGGCTATCTGCAGATCAGTGTACTGAAGTTCAGAAATTGCAAGGGAGTTGGCATTATTGCTCACACCGTAATCCCCAAAAGGGGGCAGATACACCTTATCCAGAGACTGAAAGCCCAATGCGGCCGCCGTATTTGGATTCTCACTCCAGAAAATCTCAAGATTGTCCATATTTGAACCATCGTTCTCCGAAATCACGATCTGGTTGCTATCCTGATCATAAACAACTTTATAAGGCTCAGGTGGTCCCAGGGTGGAAGCACCATTCATTTTCGCTTGGATGTCCGATGCGAGACTGTGAAGGTCAACGGCCGTCGTATAATTTACCGTGTCTAAGATGACAGTCCTGGATTGATCATTTTCTTCAAATCGGAATGTATTGTTCCCATTGGCGACACTGATGTCAGGAGGAGCAAGGACCGCATCACCGATCATTCCGTTGGAGTCTCCTCCATTGATACGGGCGGCTGCGATGTAATCCACAAATTCCAAGGTATCTTTCACCGTGATGCTGCTTGCATCATCTCCCTCAAAAAAGGTATTCATTCCCAAAGCAGCCATCAAACCGGAATCTTCGGCCTGGTCATCAGAAAAGGTATAGCTATATCCATAGTCCGGGGTGTATTTCAAACTCCCGTTGAGATTCGTAAATGCTGTGACATGGGCCCCGCTTGCCGTGGACTGGGTATTGAACTGATCCTTAAATGAATCCACGGTCCAGTGCCATTGGGATGAGGTTTCCAGCGAAAAAGCCCCGTTCTCATCGGCCTGAAATCCGTGTTCATCGGTGGAGATGGAAAACACGTCGTCGTTATACAAAAGTCCTGAACCAAAGGTCAGCACCATGCCGTCTACCTCAACAGTCGCCAGCCCGGTGATGGGGTCAAGCTCATCCAGGGTAATAGTGCTGATCTCATTGCTGTTCCGCCATTCAATGACCATTGGGTTTGCCTCACTGACGCCGGTGACATCCCCACCGCCCGAAATAACGCGAAACACATAATTATCGAGCACACTGTTGGCCCGTTGAAGTGGGTCGTTCGTCACATTCAATGGCATGGGTGTTCCCGCCCCATCGGTATTGACCGTAAACGTGTTGCCCGCAATCAGATACCCCGGATCAATGGTAAAATTCATTCCGTCTACCCCAAAGTTTCCCGCTATTGCATCAGCGATGGACACCGTCCCCCCGCCTCCGGGCAGACCTGGAGGCGTGGTGCTGTAGTCTGCCGTTTGCCAGGTGATGACCGGATCATCATCCCCCGGACCCACCGTCCCGGCTGTGGTCACCGTAAAATAGTATTTACTCTGGGTACTACCAGCGGCTCCTCCCACATAGGTCAATGAAGTGTCTGATATGCCCATGTCCACTTCAACAGAAACAGCATTGGGGGGATTATTGCTGTCCTTGGTCCACATTTTAAAATCTTTGGAGTAGTCGATTTTATGCCCATAGGTCAGGGTGGACAAAACGCCCCCCTCCGATGTAATCGGGTTATAGCTCCCATTTTGCTCGGTTGACAGATACGACAGGCCCGTACCTTGAGAGTGCACGTAATTCACCTGCCAAATCAACTCCTTGGCCAAGGTGTCCACCTGGGTTCTCATCTTGGACACGACCTCTTCCTTGATATCCAGCCAGCCGCTGAGCTTACCACTCTTGACTTTATCTGAAATATCGATTTCCCCTCCCGAAGAGGTGGGCCAGATGATCCGGCCGCCATCCGCTTTCAAATGGTAAGACTCATTGTCTATGACCAGGGGATAGCCACCATCCGTGAGGATCGTCAAAAAACCGTTATGTTGATCAATGGTATTGATACTCATCATTTGCTCAAGCTTCATGACCAGGGTAGACCGTGAATCCCGTTGATCGTTGGCGGTTTTCCCCAAGTTCTCCTGCAAATTGATTTCCACATTCAATCCTGCAATTTTATCAAGAATAGCATTGACCTGCTCCACACCGGTATTGATTTCCTGATTGATGTGGTCTTCCAGTTGAAGCAAATCCTCATTCAGGATATTCAAACGCTCCGAAAGCTGATTTCCATATTCATAAACAACCGCCCGATCCGACACTCCTGAAGGATTGTTACTCAGGTCCTGCCAGGTATTCCAGAATTCAGCGATCATGGAACCGACTTCATTTTCGGACTGAATATCAAAAAGTGTTTCCAGATTATCCACATAAAGGACAGCTTGCTCATCCCCGGCCAGGATAGACTTCTGCTCCCTGAGACGCATTTCAAGATGTTCATTGGCCTGGCGCTGAACCGATTCGATGGTCACACCCCGTCCGAACTGAATCCCACCGAGACTCATGGGGTCCGCAATAGCAAGTGACGTCGTCTGTCTGCTGTACCCGTCCGTACTCACGTTGGAAATATTATGACCCGTAACAGCCAGGTTATTTTGAGCTGCGGCCAGAGCCCCCTTGGCAATATCCAGGGTGATACGATAACCACTCATTCTACACCTCCCCCAGAATGAGATTCGGCCGTTTGGCCAAAGAGTGTCTCATGTATCGGTCTCTGCCGTAACGCTCATCACGGTTACTGTTTCGAATGATGATTTGAACGAGATCCTCAACGGTTTTCATGCTTTCTTCGAGATACTTCCTGTTTTCATGGGCCAGGGCAGTGATCATATTTTTCACTCCGTTCAGGGCAAACCTCACATGAACCAGGGTGCTTTTTTCACTGTTGGGCAAGGCAGATATGATTTTCAACAGACTGTAAGCCCGTGTATCCTCTTGAACAAGAATCTCCGCATCCAGGGCAATGGCCATGATTCTGTCCCGAATTTCATGGATTTTGTCTGCGATTTCCTGTTTTTTACGGGTATGTATCCACAGCGAGCCTATATCGGCACCGATGATAGACTTTTTTTCGTTTTGAAATATGGCTAATATTTCCTGGAATAACAGAAGTTTTTCCTGGCATAATTGTTCTATTTCCTGAATGGCATGTTCCATGAGCATCTCCTTTGGATTCATGTTTATTGATTCAGGTGATATCCCCGTTGGTCAAGGCAGGTCACATTGACCGCCCCTGGACATTTTTTCCTGGTCGAACGGAAATTTTTTCCGGGTTATTCACCTTAAACACGCGTCAATTCAGATAATTGCATGATATATGCCAGCAGGTCGCAGGAGGTCATGGTATTATTGTCAACAGAGGATTGGGCTGATGGTGCGGCCTTTATTTTATGGGTGATATCTTGTCCCGGGTCAGATTCTGATAAAGGGCATCACCGATCCCAAGGGATTTTTTCGACTGACTGACCTGGGTGGCCAGCTCATGGTCCAGCATGGACTGGAAGATCTCTTTCTGGTTACCATCCACCCCGCGGTTATCTTGGGGGATGGTCTTGCGCATGCTTTTCAGCATATTGTCAAGCATCAGTGCCTCAAAATCGCTGCAGGCTTTTTTCAGTTTCTTGTCCTTGCTGTCCTGGGCTTGGAGACGATTTAACATCGAAGGAACGGTGTCTTGTCTGATTGGTTTTGTATCCATTTTTGGTCCTTTTTAAAAGAAAAAGCGTGGACTTGAAAAGAAAAAGCGTGGACTTGAAAAGAAAAAGCGTGGACTTGGTGGACGGGGTGGACATAGTAGACAGTGGACATTGTGGACTGTCCACTCAGTCCACCCAGTCCACCAAGTCCACTCAGTCCACCAAGTCCACCCAGTCCACAAAGTCCACAAAGTCCACCAAGTCCACTCAGTCCACCCAGTCCACCCAGTCCACCAAGTCCACCCAGTCCACCCAGTCCACCAAGTCCACCCAGTCCACCAAGTCCACCAAGTCCACCAAGTCCACTTAAATTATTTCCAATTCAGCCTGCAAAGCCCCAGCCGTCCGTATAGACTGAAAAATACTAATCAAATCCCGCGGCGTCACCCCAATGGCGTTCAAGGCCTTAACCAGCTCTCCGATCGTGGTCCCCTGGGGCAGAACCATCACCTGGACCGGCTCTTCGTTGATCTGGACCTGGCGGTCCTGGGTCACCACCGTAGCACCTTCTGAAAAAGGATTGGGCTGTGAGACTTCCTGTTTGTCACGGATGGTGATGGTCAGATTCCCATGGGCCACGGCAACGGTTGAAATACTCACGTTTTCCCCGATGATTACGGTGCCTGTTTTTTCGTTGACCACCACTTTTGCCGTCTGGTCCGGGTTCACTTGCAATCGTTCTATTCCCGCGATAAATTCAGACACGCGCCCCTTCATATTTTCGGGTATACGAATGTTCAACGCTCCTGAATCCAGGGCTCTGGCCACCGGAACATTCATGGAACGGTTGATGGAGTCTGCAATCCGAGTCACTGTGGTGAAGTCAGGATTGAAAAGGGACATCAACAGGTCCTCACGCTGATTCAGATTCATCGTGACCTCACGCTCCACTGAAGCCCCTCCGGCTATCCGCCCAACCAGAAGATGGTTTTTAGTGGCCCCGTTCCCCCCTGCCCCTCCAATGACAACAGCCCCCTGGGCAAGGGCATAGACATTGCCGTCAACCCCCCTCAAAGGTGTCAATAGCAGAGTTCCACCGGAAAGACTTTTGGCATCTCCCAGGGAGGACACCACAATATCGATTCGGCTTCCGGTCCGTGAAAATGGAGGCATATCTGAGGTAATCATCACGGCAGCCACATTTTTGGCCTTAAGACCAGCCATATCCACATGGACTCCCATCCGCTCAATCATATTGCCTAAAGACTGCATGGTAAAGGCCGTGCCCGATTTATCACCTGTTCCGTTCAGCCCCACCACAAGCCCGTATCCCACAAGCTGGTTCGTTCGAACCCCCTTGATGGCTGCGATATCCTTGATTCTCACGGCGGCTACGGGAGGTACCCAGACAATCAAAACCAAGAATAAAAAAAAGCATCGTTTCATAAACCATATATTCATTTCACATCACCTCGTAAGTGACCACCATAGGTCCGATCCCATATGCCCCCTATCCTCAAAACGGCCAGACATTATCAAAAATCCGCATCATCCATCCCACCTTCTGTTTATCCGCCAGAACACCCCGGCCGGAATATTCAATCTGAGCATCGGCGATATAGGTGGATTTAACGTGGTTCATTGCGTCAATATCACCCTGGCGTATCATGCCGGAAACTGTAATAATCTGTGTTTCGTTGTTGACCTTCATTTCACGTTTTCCGTAGATTGTGACATTCCGGTTTGGAAAAACTTCGGTGACCCGTGCCGCAATGGATGCCGTTACCTGGCCCATGCGGTCACTTGAGCCAGCACCCTTGAAGCTGTTCGCCACAGAGGCTCCGATCAGTTTATCGTTGACATCCAGATCCGGATTTTTGCGTTTCAAGTGACGCATAACCCCCATAAAATCGGAAACACCAGCATCAATACTTGAATCCCGGCTGGTATTCGTATTCACATCCATGCTTGATGACGTGTTTTCAATGATGTCCACAATGACCGTATCCCCCACATACCTTGCCTTATTATCTGAAAAAAGCATCTGGGATGATTCGGTCCACAGTGAGCCTTCCTGGGGAATGGGCGGCGCATAAAAAGGTGCCACTGAGGGTTCCATCTGGATGGCTGGCATTTCTTTGGGGGTGACCTTGAAAGGAAGAACAGCACACCCTGTCATCAAAAGGATCACCAGAACAAGACCTGCTTTCCCCTGGATTTTATCCATTTTCCATTTCTCCCTTTTTTTCAAAACAAGACCTCCACGGTTTCTGCATCCATAATCCTGGCTGTCATCTTTTTACTTGATTTGGAATTTTCAACCAGAATCTGTTCACCCAGAGCACCATCCTCCATAGAAACGCCTGAGGTGGAGATGGTCATACGCGCTGATTTCGCAATGATTTTCACACGATCCCCTTTGCGCACCAGGGGAGCTTTCTCGATCATGCTGTTACGAAGGCATCTCCCTTTTCCTATATGGGATCGGGCAATGGATCCTGATGCCTCGATTGTTTCATGGAAAATGCCACCAGGAATCTTTGACAGATTTTTTTTCTCAAGACGAAGATCGGATGGTTGAATCAGCTCTCCCCTTAAAATATCACGTGAGGCACAAACCACCTGGTCATAGACATCAACCCAACCCGAAAGAAATAATTTCTGACTTTTCTCCAGAGGTACACGGGCGTGAACCGTCAAGGTCACCCGGCCCTCAATGGAACGCAAATTTCTGTCATCCACAGTAAAACTTTGGGAGCCAAGGGCAATCTGTCGATTTCCCTTGATCGCAAAATCCCTGATCCGGAAAGATCGTTCGCCTGCTTTTTTCTCGATAAAGGCATAAAACAATTTTTTCATGTCCGATTCTGAAATTTCCTGACAATCCCTTTCAATCATGACCATATCGGGGATGCTGATTGTCCATTTTTTATGGGCTATGGGGAACTCCCCTCGGAGTTTTGCCTCAACCATGGAACCGGGAAATCTTCTTTTTTTCCCAGGCCGGGGAGCAAGGGTAATCATAAGATTCTTTATCTGCTCATAGACCGAGTCTGACCCATGAATATCTGCAATATCTTTGAGGCAAACATCGCTGCCCGGAACGTTGCTATAGGACCTGACACGGACAGTCACATCTCTGCCCCCCTCGGCCAGAGACTCCAAAGGAAGGATAATAAAAATAATCAGACTGATAATCCATGGTTTCACTGTGTTCATAATAATCACTTATCTATCGTTTGAGACCCGTCGCTGTCTCTAACATCCTGTCTCCGGTAGTCAACGCTTTGGAGTTGGCTTCATAAGCCCTCTGTCCTACAATCATGGAGACCATTTCCTCCACAATATCCACATTGGACATTTCCAAGGTCTGATTTGCCAAGGCACCCACCCCATCCACACCGGGAGTCCCTTCAATGGCATCACCCGACCCTGCCGTGGGTCTCAAAAGATTCTGCCCCATGGCAAAAAGGCCCGCCGGATTGACAAATGTGTAAATGGGTATATCCGCCTCTAAAAGCGTCGTGGCATCCTGACCATGGGCTGACAAACGGCCATTGGATTGAAGTGTGACCAGGATGGTCCCCTCGGGGATGGATATTTCCGGTTGCAGGCGGTCACCATTGGAACTGGTGATAAATCCTTCACTGTCCAAGGTGAAATTTCCTGCACGAGTATACAGTTCCGTATCCCCATGAAGAACCTTGAAAAAACCATCGCCCTGGATGGCCATATCCAGATCGTTACCGGTCTGTACATAATCACCCTGGGTGAATATTTTCTGAACACTGGTGGGCTTGACACCCATACCGGCCTGAATCCCTGTAGGAATCTGGCCGCCGCCAGGAGTCGTTGCCCCTGCGATCAAAAGGGTCTGATACATCAGATCTTCGAAATTGGAGCGGCTTTTTTTAAAGCCGGCCGTATTCACGTTTGCGAGATTGTTTGCCACTGTGTCAATATTCAGTTGCTGTGCAGACATCCCTGTTGCCGCCGTCCATAGTCCTCTGATCATAAAAACCTCCGTCGATTATGTTAATTCTCCGGCATGATCTTTCATGCGGAATTGATCATTTTATTCTTTTCCAACCCAGGGTTCCCTGGTTGTGTTAGTCTGCAGAGCCGATCCCATTGGCTTCACCATCAAGTTCATCAATGGTTCGCATCATCTTGCTGATGGTCTCGTACATGCGATGGGATTCAATCATCTTGGTCATTTCGGTGACAACAGACAGATTGGCCGCTTCAAGACCACCCTGAAAAACCTTCACGTCCTGGGCTGGCTTTTCATCTTGAGCATTCCCCTCATATCGGTAGTTGTTTGCCTCATCCTTCTTCAACAGGGCGTATGAATCAAAATCCGCCATGGAAAGGTTGTCCACCTGCTCCCCATCTGAGAATACTTCACCGGCTTCATTGATAAACACATCGCTTCCAGGAACCGTGATGGGACCGGCGTCGCCCTGGACCAGATCCCCCTTTCCCGTAACAATCTGACCTTGTGTGTTGAGGGAAAAATTCCCGTTCCGAGTGTATCTAAGACCATTCGGGGTTTCGATTTTAAAGAAACCTTTTCCGGACAAGGCAAGGTCCAGTTTATTTCCTGTGAGCTGAATATCGCCTGAACTGTGATCCGTAGTAAGGGTTGCCTTCATGGCCTGGTCAAAGGTCAAAATATCTTTTTTAAATCCGGTGGTCCCGGAATTGGCCAAATGGTTTGAAATAATTTCGTATTGTCTTTCCTGTCTCAAACCTGCCTGGGTGGCACGGGTCATTTCGAGCAGCATTTTTTTCTCTCCTTTGCTGTATAAACAGCTGGGTTGCAACATAAATGCCAGAAAAAAATAAAGCACGGGGTACGATGTTGGTTATGTGAATTAATTAAGCATGTTAAAAGACGAACGCCCAGCATTGCCATGGTCTTGTTTCATGGATCAGGGAGGTAAAACCATAGAATTCGTCAAACATTTGACATCAGGAAGGTCTGTACGGGGGAAATCTTTGCCGGGTCATGGCGTTTTTTTGATTTTATAAAAAAAAACAGGGTCAGGCAGGGGCAAAATACGATAATATCTTATTATATAAGTTTGTTATAAAATATTCCACAAAGGATGGTTATTCAGACAAAGAAGGAGGAAAATACCGTTTGTTGGCCTTTGGCCCAACAGCCGCAATGAAGAAGCTTTTTGACAGTATACAGACGGCGGGTTTGATCTTTTTATCCTAAAGAGTTGTTGAGTACCCTTCGCGTTTCAGAGGACTGCTCCATTCATTGATGATGGGCCATTCCTGACGCCGATCGCAACCGCTTCGTCGTTCATTGTTTTTATCCATGGTCACATAGGATTTTCGACGATCCCCACCCTCGCGCTGGCCGGATTGACGGGGCAATGTCATGTCCTTGTTCTCGTCCATAGGAACCTCCGGAATAAAACCTGGTGTTAAAGTTCATAGTTTGTGAGTGTTTGCACGTATCACCGTGCTTTGATTAATTTTTAAAAAAATTATACGTCAATGTTACCTGTCTGTCAATTCCCAAGAATGACAAAATCGTGATGGCGTTGCAAAAAGGTTCATAGCCATCAGCCGACGTTATACGGGTTCATCAATCTTGAATAACTTAAAAAAATATGTTATATTTTCATTGAGGTTTTATTCACGACTGCCCACGTTCAGATACGATTCATTTCAACGATCATTGACCGTTTCGAAAATAGATTTCACCCACGATTTCGTCCTCCTTTTCCAAACAAAACGATTAAACCTTTTTTATGAATTTTTTAAGGTTTTTATCATTCAGCCAAGGAGGTGTTTATGAGCATCTATCAAAATCAACGAAAGAGTTCACGGACAAGCATTGGGGGGAAAATTAATTACTCCCGAAATGAGCAAGGCGATACTTATGAAGCGCGATTATGTGACAGCTGTGCCCAAGGCATGGGGTTGATATCAACCTTTCCCTATCTTCGGGAAACAACACTTTTTCTGAAATCCAAAAACTTGGATGATACGATGATTCAGAAAGCAGTCGTGGCATGGAGCCGCCCGGACCGAAAGTTTAATAAGCACACTCCCCGGTATAAGATCGGTGTTAAACTTATCCAGTGAGACGTGCTGGACAGGATATGCCTGTTGGCGAGCAAAAACATTCGTACTCGAAAGGATACAAACGAGTGTTGCTATTGTTTCATGTTTTGAATCCATTTAGCACTATATGGGACTTATACGCCTCATAAGTCCCATGTTCCCTATGCGACAGCATCACCAGAGGGACACAGAGAAGCATTTAGGGGGTCTCATCCATCACCGGTTGAAATTCATCGTTGATCCTGTATGTCATGGTTTGAACATCCGAAATGCTTTTTTCCTCAATGGTGACCGCAAGAACCATCCCGTGTCTGTTTATCTCATCCGTCATATCAAAAATCAGATTACCCAGAGAAAATGCAATGTATTTTCCCTGGTAAATTTCAACAGGCTGAATCACATGGGGATGGTGACCCACCACCAGATCAGCACCAAGATCCACAGCACGATGTGCAAAATACAATTGGTTGGTGTTTGTGGGCTCCGACTCGTTTTCTGTACCAAAATGGAATGACACAATCACCAGATCCGCCATTGATCGTGCCTTATCAATACCTGTTTCAAGGGTTTCATCCGTCAACCACGCCACGCCGGTATTGTCGCCTTGGGCCTCCCAGACCGGGAGCCCCACCCGTGTAAACGAAATAAATGCAATGGAAACGCTATCGTCATCATTCTTGGACCTGAACGTACAAACAACGGGATCATAGGCTTCCTGTTCGTTAAATCCGCCGCCCAAATCCATCAGATTGTTCGCCCTCAACGTATTGATGGAATCCTGAAACGCAATTTTACCATAATCAAAGGCATGGTTGTTGGCAATGGATACCAGATCAATGCCTGCATCAACCAATGCATTAACTGACGTGGGATCGGCGCGAAATTTCGGTCCTATTTTTGTTTTCAGCTCTTCTCCGAGATCTGAAATCACATTCTCGAGATTCACGAAAGAAAGATCAGCGCTCCTGAATACATCTGCGATGGTCTCAGTCAGAAAAGTATAATCCCCGTTTTTTTCATTTTCAATAAATAAACCCACCTCCCGTGACATCATGACATCTCCACCAAAAATCAGGCGGACCTGATGGTTGTTCATGGAAAATTCAGCTGGGACGGTTTTAGGCAGGGGAGTGATGACTACCTCATCACATCCTGATACAAAAAAAGCAATAAGCATTAAAAGAATGGGCAGCGTGGTCAATCGCTTAAAAATTCGAAAAAACAACCCCTCATCATAGTCGTGGACATGCATTTTTTCACCTCGCTTCAAACCGTTGACAATTGAGTAAAAAACGTGAATTCCTCTTCACAGATCCAAGGCGTCTTGTTGCGACGGGCATTAGAAAACACCATAATACACCATTATAACTATTTTTTTTACATATAACCACAATACACAAATTTGGCAAGAACCGTTTTTTTATATTTTACGAATGCTAAATAAGTCATCCATAAATCTATATCACAAACCGGGCTGACCTTTGATTTTCAAAGCATTGACGGCATATGATATTGCGCTGTAAAAATACGAACGTTCGCTCTTTTTTCTTGACAACAATCTTGTCGGGCCGTAGTATCAAAAAGATCAAAAAGGGGATAATCACCACATGATGCTGGTGATTTTTACATGCGATAACTTTTATTAAAAAATAAACCATGAATCAGATAAGGGAGGTAAGATGAAAATCGACGATATCCGCAAAGTGCTGATACTGGGTTCCGGAACCATGGGGCAACAGATCGGAATTCTATGCGCTTTCCATGGCTATGATGTGGTTCTATATGATTTGAAACAAGAAATCCTTGACAACGCCTTTGAGCGCATCAAACGAAAAGCCCCAAAACTAGCGATAACATACCAGTTCAATGCCGAACAGACCCAAAAAGCCCTTTCGCGAATCAGCATGAGCACCAACCCCGAAGAGGCTGCAATGAACGTTGATATCATCAGCGAATCCGTACCTGAAGATCCAAAACTCAAAGGGAAAATCTTTGCACAGTTTCATGCCATCTGCGATAAAAACACAATTTTCACAACAAACACCTCGTCTCTGTTACCCTCCCAGTTCGCCGATGCCTGTGGACGACCCGAAAAACTCTGTGCCCTTCATTTTCATGATACAACCATGACCAAAGTGGTGGATGTCATGCCGCACCCCGGAACATCCCAGGAAACCATCGAACTGGTGACGGATTTTGCCGAAAGAATCGGTCAGATTGCCATTGTTCTCAACAAAGAGCATAACGGCTATGTTTTCAATAACATGTTCATGGCCCTACTGGATTCAGCCCTGGCCCTTGCTTCAAAAAATGTGACATCAGTTATGGAAATCGACCGGGCCTGGATGGGTGTCATGCATACCATGATCGGGCCGTTCGGCTTGATGGACAGCGTGGGTATCGATACGGTTTACAAAATTACGAATTATTGGGCCGAGTTGCTCGACCATCCCCAGGCGAAAGCCAATGCAGCCTTTCTCAAAGTTTATGTTGATCAGGGAAAACTGGGCTTGAAAACCGGAGAAGGTTTCTACACATATCCTGCGCCGGACTATGCCAAGCCGACCTTTGTTTCTGGAAAATAATAAAACGAGGCCCCACACCCGGGATATAGAGACCTGTGTTGGGTTCGCACCCTCTGACAAGGGCTTTGCCATGGGTGTGGAAAAAGGTCAGTTACTACGGATTGGTGCTGATGTGACAATCACGCCCACCGCCAATGAACTCTCTTAAAATTGGCGTGGGCGAGTTTGCAGGCAGTCCCGTTGAAACCTGCAAACAAAAAAAGGACAGCACACTTTGTTGATAAACATAGTACAAAGATAACATTAATGTTTTATTCGTTTTTTACATAAGCGGGTTATTTTTCAGGAATTGAAGCATATCAATCTCGCGATCAATACCATCCGGAGGCCTATTGTAAACACCATCTGGCCAACGCGCATGATTCACAATACTTAGACAAACATCTCCGAATGGAGCCGTATCGCAATCCCCTATAGGGCATCCCCCGCTATAATCAGTACATTCGGGGGCAATGGCATCAAGTGAGGCAACAGAACCACTTTCTATTCCGCCAAGTCGAACCGCTGTTATATGCAATCCAACCTCTGTTGCCTGGGCGATCCATTGATCTGTTGTATATCCTGGCTCTGTGGAAAAGCACATCGCCTGCACAGCATCACAAGCAACAGCCCCATCAGAGGATCGATAAATTATTTGAATGGGTACGGTCGAGGCCGGAATAGTCATATTACACGATGAACTCCCATCATTTGTGGTTTCTTTAAATGGATCCCAACTGATATCCCCAAAAGGACTGGCGGAGGCAAAAACCGCAGCAGCCGCTACCCGATTGCCACCGCCTGTAGGCGTTGTGTTACGGGCAATCGCATAAAACTGGCTGAAAAAGGCACCATTTGACCAACCGGAAACGTATATCCTGTCTGTATCCACCATACCCTCTTGAACAAGATCATCAATCAGCGCATCGACATTTGCAATATCAGGATTTTTAGACGGTGAATTTAGATCTCGATAATAAAAATCGTGGTGACGTCCATCTCTGGGCTTTGCCGTTGGGAATCTAAGATTTCGGCCCTGTACCGACACCAGTATAAATCCCGGACGATCAGGATCTCCTGTCAAATCGAATGAATCGGCCTTGTTAATAAGGTCTGTTTCCGTCGCGGCCAGGTCTGCAGAGCCATCTCCCCCAGGATGAAACCAAAGTAACAAGGGGCGTTTCGACGAAATAGAAACACCTGGTGGACGATGAATACAAGCATGACGTGTAAAACCGAGTATAGTCTGGGTTAGGCGCTCATCCCATAGGGCTAAATCACAGTTTGGCGTCATTGTAGGTGTTTCAATCATTGTCATATGTAACTCTGATGCAACACGTGTACAGACTGTATCGGATGAACAAGCAGGAAGTGGCGCACGTAGACCAGTAGACGCATTGCACAGTGCCTCTGGAGTCGTAGACCAACCACCATCACTACCACTGCAACTAACCAATACTAAACAGGATAGAATGATCATTAATAAATTGCGCATGAATTTCTCCAAATTAAATTTGGATTAATGGAGACGACATAATAGATGCCTTTAATATTTGCGATTGTATCTCTGATAAACGCCTGAATTGCTTCTGGAGAAAAATTCTGATTTTTTAAATCCATATTTTCTCGTTTCAACGCGAGAACCAATGACTATGATTCCTTAGCATATCTTTTTGACGTTTGTATGTAATTTTTACTTTGGATTTCATTTTTTCTTGGCAATTCATGGATGTCCCCCAGAATCCGGAGTTGGCAGGATAATGATGGATTTCACATGTGTGATAATATATTCCCTATTTTTACGAATCCGGATATTAATGATATTCCAAAGTTTCTGACTTCGATTTAAAATGACCTCGCCGACATGGGGATTTATATTCAGGGGAATTTATGGTAAGTTTTTAGAATATTTTATGTGTGACATAAACCAGGGGGGTCACGGCCCAGACCGAACTCATTTTAATCCCATACTCAGACAGGTGCACAGCCGGTGCTATGATAAAATTTGCCAAAGAAAACAAAGCCCTTTTATTCATGCTTGCCTTTTTCCTCTTTGCCCTGGAGCTGGAGATTTTTGTAAGTGCCACCCTGAAATCAGGTGATCACTCAAAAATTCAGGTTCTTGATAACAGGGATGAAGTCATTTACGAAAGCCCTGAAAAAAAATTATACCAGTTCAACAAATATTATTTTGAACAGAATTTCGGCCCCCTTGAAAATTATCGTCTTCGCCGGGTCAAAGAGGACAGGCCCTTTCCTTTTCGCGGATGGTTGATTTCCGCCACGGGAATTCCCATCGGGTTCATGCTGATCCTTGGGTTCCTTGTCAAAGCCTGGGCTGTGTTCTTTAAAGGAGAGCAACCGGTCTATGAGAATCAGTCAGGCCAAAACCATCATGAAAACACTGGAAAAATAGAGACTATCATTGAGAAAGTCAGCAACCTGAATATTTTTGTGCTGGGTTTTTTCATCGTTGCAGCCCTTTTTCTCTATTGGGTGCTTCCGGATATGATCATCTTTATCAGTAAAATGGGCTTTGAAACCCTGATCCGATTTAAATGGTTTTTCATTTCCGCCCTGTTGATCATCACCGGTATCTTCACCTGGTTCATCTATCTGAAATACCTTCTGGCCAAAAAAGCTATTGAAAGCAGAACTGAAATCGAAAAATTAAAACTCCAAATCATTCACGACACAGGAGATATGGATCTTGCCCAAAATCTGATCACCCATGAACCGGAAGAGCCATTGGTATAGATTGCTGGCGCGAAGGTCGGGGGACGCCGCTCAAATTTCTTCTCGTTCCCAGGCAGGAGCCTGGGAACGAGGCGGCATAGCCGATTGGAATGCGTTGGACATCAATCTTTTCGTGTCCAAGTGTCATTTCATTTTCTTTTCGATCCCGATTTCGATTATCCCAACGGTCCCCAATTCATTCCTGTAAATACGTCTGGCCCCACACGTATAAATCCTGTAAAATCGGTTTCAATATTTCACCCCGTTCTGTCAACGAATATTCCACACGTGGCGGGACTTCAGCATAAACTTTCCTATGAACGATACCATCAGCTTCAAGCTCCCTGAGTTGTTGTGTAAGCATTTTTTGACTGACAGGTGGGATATTTCGTTTAATTTCACCAAAACGCATCTTCCCATCTTCATTTGGGATACCGGCTATGGCTAAGCATACGCCAGGTCATACGGCAGGTTCAATCTCGGTCATTTTAAAAAGCAAGGAAGCGTTGGTTGGTGATCTTGTTTCTTCCGGGATACTGCTCGGCGGGATAATAAGAAAAAATCATGCCAAACGCCCACCCTTTGAAGATGATCCGCATAGGGTAAGCAATGAACTGCAAGGTATGATTCATTCGGGTGTGGAAACGTTTCACATGGGACACGGTGGTCCATTACGCGCCTTGGAAGTCTCTCGTCATGCACAAAACCTCATTAAACTCACTATGATCCAGCAGAAATCCAGGCCGGCAGCACATTAAATTCTATACCGAACCCTGGAATAACAAGAACATACACCAGAATCGTAATCAGAACGATTGCGATCAGGTTCAATCCCATTCCGCTTCTGGCCATCTGGGGTATGGTCACATAACCGGACCCGAAAACGATGGCATTGGGAGGCGTAGCCACAGGAAGCATAAAGGCGCAAGATGCGGCAATGGCCGCAGGAATAAGCAGAAGCAGCGGATTCTGACCCAGTCCCACAGCCACGGCTGACAGAATGGGCATGGACATGGCCGCCGTGGCAGTGTTGGATGTCAATTCAGTAAGGAAAATAATCAGGGTGGCTACGGCAATAATCAGTATCAATACAGGCGCAGCATCCAATAGACCGACCTGGGATCCTATCCAGTCCGCCAGCTTCGTTTCCTTAAAGCCATCAGCAAGTGCAAGACCACCCCCGAAAAGAATCAGAACACCCCAAGGCATTTTCACGGCCCAGTCCCAGTTCATCACAAACTGGTTGTGCTTAAGGTCAACAGGAATCAAGAAAAGAACAAGAGCCCCGGCCATGGCAATGGTGGCATCGGTTACCAGAGACGGGTCAGAAAACAGAAAGCCAATCTGTTTACTAAAAATCCATGCCAAGGCCGTGAGAAAGAAAACAAGAGCTGTCCATCGTTCCCCGCTGGACATGGAGCCCATATCAGACAGTTGTTTTCGAATCAATTCAGGGCCTCCCGGAACTTTTTTTAATTTCATGGGATTGGCGATCCGAGTCAGATAAAACCAGCAAAGGGGCAAAAAAACAAGCACCAGGGGAACCCCCACCACCAACCACCTGGCAAAGGTGATCTCATAGCCGTAAGTTTTAGTCAGATAGGCAGCAAGTACTGTGTTGGGAGGCGTTCCGATTAAGGTGGCCATTCCTCCGATGGATGCGGCGTAAGCAATGCCCAGCATAAGGTTCAGGCCAAAGGCAAATTTATCGGCAGAAAAATCAATTTCCTTGTCAAGCCCTTCCTTTTTGCCTTCGGTAATCACATGGCTGATAATGGCAAGGCCAATGGGCATCATCATCACAGCCGTGGCTGTGTTGGACACAAAGGCCGAAAGTGAGGCCGTTGCCACCATGAAACCAAAGATCAACCGACTCGGTGAAAAACCGATCAGATTGACGATGGTCATTGCGATTCGTCGATGAAGATTCCATCGTTGCATGGCCAAAGCAATGATGAAGCCCCCCATAAAAAGAAAAATCAAATGATTGGCATAAGGAGCCGTGGCTTTTTTTGTATGCATGATCCCCAACAGGGGAAACAGAACAATGGGCAAAAGACTTGTTGCAGGTATAGGAATTGCTTCGGTGAGCCACCAGGTTGCCATCAGAAGTGCAACCGCAGCCATACGCTTGGCAGAAACATCCATTCCGTGAATTTCCGGGACAATTAACATCAGTATGAAAAGAATGGGTCCCAGAACAAGACCGATTCTCTGCCTCCGGGAATAGGCACGGGGTCCTCCCTCATTCCCCCCCCCCGGTCCTGAACGAATACGGTTCGTATGTTCGGCCGGAGAATTCACCATTTTCCCAGATAAATCAGCATCCTCTTCCTGACTTTTCATACCAGGGAAAACACCCGAAGAAAGAATTCTCCTGGGGTTGAATGAACCCAAGGCCTTGATGTCATCATTCATCAGCCATAACCACTTCCATGAAGCTGCAAGCATATATCACCCCTTAAATTATAATATAAACATTGACATACAACATCGAATTTGAAGAAGAGAGAATTGGCAGTCTTGGGATTGTGACAGTTAATCGTGATGCATATGATTTATATTAACACAGAAAGTGACCTCAAACCAAGCCCTGTCTTTAACGTACATCATAAAACAGATAACTGTCATCCAAAGCGAATTGATCATGACAAAAGAACAGCCACCGACTATGATCAATCACATATCACGACACATGAAGTAACGTTTTAACGAATTTTATAAGAAAATACTTTTTTTTCTTTTTTAATTAGCATATTATGATTACAGTATATTACAAGATTCTATTTCTGTCTTCTTTTTTATTGGTGGTAAAGCTTATTTACATTTAAAAAATAATATCATTATAAAAATACTATCCTATACAATCTATGTCTCTGCATATGCATCTTTTCATCTTACTTCAAGCATGATTCAGACCGTAAAGCGAGCAAACAGGTGGCATGTGATACCAAGTATTATTGACGTGACTATAAAAACAAAATAAAAGCCTAATTCTGTTAAATATTCAGTATATTGTCAAAGCTAAAAAGAAGAAGCACCCCTTACACCAAAAAGATTCGGATTAACACGGACTGCAACCTGAGCAGGTGGAATTGGAATATAATATGACGAAACATAGCCTTGCGATAAGCTCTTCTGATTTAAAAACAAATTTTAAGGTGATGAAAGTACTTATTGCCGACGGCCATGAAATTGTTCGCGAAGGATTGACCCGGCTGATCGACAAACAATTGGATATGACGGTTACGGGATATGCCGAAAACGGATTGGACGCTTTGTTCAAAACCAAATCCCTTGAACCAGACTTCGTTATTATGGATACGGAATTAAATGTATTAAGAGGATTTGACGCAGTTCCATTGATCCACGAGGCAGCACCGAAAACTAAAATTATCATTTTCTCAATGAATAAAAACGACGAATACATCCACAAATCATTTCACTCGGGTGCATCAGCTTATGTCTTAAAACTTTCACCAATCAAAGATATTCTTGATTCAATCCGTGCGGCAAATCGCGGTGAACGTTTCGTGAGTCCTCTCATCAAAAAAAGGGTCATTGACACATATAATGATGCGGTGGAAAATGGCAGACAAGAATGCCGTTACGACCTTTTGACTAACCAAGAACAGCAGGTGTTCAGGATGATTGTTGAGGGTTATTCACTGGGGGAAATCGCAGAAAAATTTTCAATCACTGAACATAAAATCTATTTTTTTCGCAAATGTATCGCGGACAAGATTCAAATGCATGACATTGAATCGATGCAACGCTATGCTGTTGAAATCGGAATCATTGCACCCATGTGTTGGAAAGAACATTTTTTTGATGTCCTTCCGCGTGATATTTTCTAATAAAATCGATTCGTTCACATCATGTTTCAACATATGGCCCGAGTTCTTTTTTCTTGAACATTGTCACCGGTTGGATTATACTACTGTAAAAAACATTGGAGAAAAACATGAAAATACAACGATTGCTGGTGCTCTATGTTATGCTTGTTTTTGCTTGGGCCCCCATGGCCTTTTCAGGGCCTGAAGAATTATCGGAAACCCAGATGACGGATATGTCGGTGGATGATACCCTCACAACAAACAATCAGAAAGAAAAAAGCACAACGGCAAAAAATGACAAACTCCCTCCTGAAGCAACCCATTTGGACAGGAATATGATCACAAATCCTGTTGACAATCCCACTGAACTCAATAAGGCAGAAATACTTCGACTGGAAAATCAGGCTGCGGATCAACGGGTCAATGATCAGATCCGAAACACACTGCAAGGAGTTCCGGATCAGGAATAGCCAATAGGTTGTCCACTTCGAGGCCATACCTTTGCCTATTTAACTTTTCTATGATGAACACCTTAATCCAGGTGGTGCTTACCGAATTAAACAAACTGACCCCGATATCCTGATATTATAGCCCTTAGGCCTTTATTTCTATTTCCAATTCTGATAAATTGATTTATATTTTAAAACTTGACCGTCTTGTCTGGGTTCTTATATGTTTGAATCCGGCCTATTACACGTTTTAAATTCACCTAAACCCCACATGGAAATATGGATTTTCAGAGTTTAAACACAATAGAATATCTCAAAGTTGCCGGCATCGTCTTCTTATTGCTCATCTCTGGTTTTTTTTCAGGCTCGGAAGCGTCTCTGTTTTCCCTGAATCTGGTCCAGAAGGAACGGCTTAAAAGTCAATCACCCAAAACCGCCTCACTTATCGATATGTTGATCAACCATCCCAAACAGCTGATTATCACAATCCTTGTGGGTAACGACATGATCAACATTGCCGCGTCGGTTATTGCCACAGGTCTTTTTGTATCTCGGTTTCAGGATATGGGTCAATGGGTCACCATTGCCGTTATGACACCTGTGACGCTCATTTTTGCAGAAATTATTCCGAAAACCATAGCGGTTGTCCACAATGAAAAACTGGCCCCTATTGTGACCGGACCCTTGAATGCCTTTTACCGGTTTATCTTTCCTTTACGCTGGCTGTTCGAAATCACAGCCGATAGCCTAATCAGGCTTTTCGGGGTGTATAAAAAAGAAAAAGAACCGGTGATCATGGAAGACGATTTTCGGGATATGGTGGATCTGAGCCATAAAGACGGCGAGATACTTGGCCTTGAAAGGGATTTTATCCACAATGTTTTCGAGTTCAGTGACACCCGTGTAAACAGCGTGATGACTCCCATAAAAAAAATTGAATCCATCCCGGAAAATCTGGAATTCAAAGAAATCATCAAACGGGTTAAAAAAAACCCCCATTCGAGAATTCCTGTTTATTCCGGAGAAAAAACAAACATCACGGGTTTTCTTTATGTCAAAGATCTACTTAAGATCAAGCGGAACCAAAAAGACACCAATTCCGTTATTTCAGAATTAATACGCCCGCCCTTGTTTATTCTGGATTCACGAATGGTGGATGATATTTTTTATTTCCTCAAAGAAAAAAGAACTCATATCGCCTTATGTCATGATGCCAACGGAGATATTTCAGGCCTGATCACCATGGAAGACCTCTTGGAAGAACTTTTTGGTGAAATCTATGATGAAAATGATCAGGAGGATCGATGAGCACATTTTGGACTGTCACGATTATCATTTTGTGCATTGTGTTCCAGGCATTTTTCTCAGGCTCTGAAATGGTACTTCTCTCCTCACGGAAAATCCGTCTCAGGCGAAAACGCAACAAGGGTTCCAAAGGTGCTGACCTTGCTTTAAAGATGATTGCCAATTCCAAATGGTACCTTGCATGCACAAGCACAGGTACCAACATGGCCGTCGTTGTGGCGTCGGTCATCGCCGCCATGTGGTTTGAAAAAGCTCTTGGGCCTTACGGGGAACTTGGAACCATCCTGGTCATATCCCCCCTGCTTCTCATGTTCGGTGAAATTATCCCCCGAACGGTTTTCCAGTACCGGGCCACGGAGCTTGCACCCAAAGTATCCTATGGCCTTCTTGTTCTTTCATATATTATTTCTCCGGTCACCGGACTTGTATTCGGTATAAGCCGCCTTTTCTATCCGAAAAGCAATCATGAGTCCCTTAATAAACGGTCTTTTGCATCTCGGGAAGAACTCGAACTGATCCTGAACATCCCTGCAAAAGGCAGCGATGTTCACAAAAAAGAAAAAAAACTAATCCAACAGATATTCATGTTTTCCAAAGCCGAAGCCGGTGAGGCCATGGTTCCCCTGATTGATGTATGGGCCCTGCCTATTACCACAACCATCAACGATGCTGTTGAGCTGATCCGAAAAACAGGATTTTCGCGCATCCCTGTATATAAAGGCAGAATTTTCAATATCGTGGGAATCGTCCGGGCTTTTGACATTATCGGGCTGGAAGACACCAACATGTCCATAAAGAAATTCGTCCGTGAAGTCCCCTATGTCCCTGAATTAAAAAAACTCGATGAACTTCTTGTCTTTCTTCAGAAAAGCCGTAAGTCCATTGCCATTGTTGTGGATGAATACGGGGGCGCCACCGGCATCGTCACCATGGAGGATATCATTGAAGAAGTCATGGGTGAAATTCGTGATGAATATGACCATGTGGTGGACAATCTGATCAAACTTGGAAAAAACAAATACAAGGTCAATGCACGAATGGAAATCGATCATTTGAATGATCAATTGAATGTTACCATTCCCAAAGACAATTATGAAACACTGGGTGGGTTTATTTTAAAGCAGATGGGAAGAATCCCCAGGCCTGGTGAAATGTTTGACTGGGAGGACATGCGTTTTAAAATCAGCCAGGCAAGCAAGCGTACTGTCATTGAAGTTATCATTGAGCATAAGGTGGCCAAAGAAAAATTAATTCAGGAATGATGCAATCACACGTGAAGCGACTTATTTCCAAGCTCTTGGGGTACAAGATTTTTCGGGCCATCATGGTCTTCTCCGGATTCAACAGGAAGACAGCGTTCACAGTACATCTGGGTTTTTTTACTTCTGCCCATCCGTATCACGTAAACAACATCGCGCGAACCGCATTTGCACTTGTTTTTATTTTGCATAAAACGCCCACACGACAGGTTAAAGACAATAATAAAACATGTCCGACGCATAATTTAGCACATGTTTAAAAGTGAAATTGGATAACCCATATTAGCCCCTGCGCATAAAAATTCAAGGCATTTTTTCGTATTTTTAAAAATAAAAAAAACAAAGTACACAAATGTGATCATATTTTATTCAAAAGGTCCTGACTTGACTGCAGATGCGTCAGGATTCCCGTGTTTATCCTTGACAGAAAGACTGTGTTTTTTTAAATTGAACAAAGATCAAAGAATTGTCATAGGCCCCGGATGTCCGGGGTATATTTTTTTTGGCATTCTTTATTTTAAGGAGAGTTTCTATTGACCAAATTTAAACACCATTTTTACAACCTTATCACCCCGATGATAATCCTGGTGTCGTTTTTCATGTTCTGCCATGTATACCGAACACCTGAGATCATCCAGATCCCTTTTAACCCCTCCGATTCAAGATTTTTTTTTAGTCTTCCCCCATTTCATACGATCCATGATCAGGAAGAACGAAAAATCCGTTTTTTCAATTTTATCCGTCCGATCATTGAAAGTGAAAACCGACGTATCATGAATACACGAAAAACACTTGTCAATCTGTTTTCTACAATGGAATATACCGGTATTGTTTCAGATATTGAATTAACCTGGATGGATATCACGGCACGGAGATATGGCTTGGAACCGTTCAATCCCCATGATCCGGACATGCAAAACCGCCTTCTCAAACGGGTTGATACGGTCCCCATGACACTGGCCATTGCCCAGGCGGCCAATGAATCAGCATGGGGGACATCCCGTTTTGCCAGACAAGGCAACAACCTGTTCGGACTTTGGAGTTACACGAAAGGATCCGGTATGGTCCCTGAACGGCGTGACCAGGACAGAACCCATGAGGTGGCAAAATTTCTCTCAGTCAATTCCTCTGTGAGACGTTATTTACACACGTTGAATACGAATACCCACTATAAATCGTTCAGAACCCTTCGGCATGCCTTTCGGCAAAATGGGGACACCCCCAATGGCCATGACCTGGCAGAGGGATTAATGAATTATTCATCCAAAGGTAAAAAATACGTTCAAAGCATCCGTTCCATGATTCGAAACAATGAAAAATATTTGACAATTTAAGGATCAGCCATGAATCTTCATAAAACACCGGTCATGCCGGTCGGTTTTCAATGTGCCAGTGTCAATTGTGGCTTAAAAGACAAAGGAACAGATCTTTCCCTGTTCATTTCCGATGTCACCGCAAATGCTGCAGCTGTTTTCACCCAGAATCAATTTCCAGGGGCGCCTGTCATATTAGGCAGAGAAATCATCAAAAAAGGGAAGCTCCGGGGCATCGTGGTTAACAGCAAGGTCAGCAATGTGGGAACCGGAGAGCAGGGCGTTGAAAATGCAAGAAAAATGGGGCTCGCCCTGGCCCGGGAATTTTCCATTGATCCTGGCGAGGTGTTAATGAGTTCCACCGGTGTGATCGCAAAACCCCTGCCCATCGAAAAGATCGAAAAAGGCATCATAGGAATAGGAAAGCATCTGTCCTCTGACCCCCTGGTGGGAGCCCAGGGCATTATGACCACAGACTCCTACCCCAAAGCCTTGTCACTTTCCGTTGGTAATGCCACCCTCACCATGGTGGCCAAAGGCTCGGGCATGATCGAACCCAATATGGCCACCATGCTGGTATATATATTTACCGATGCTGACCTGGATTCAAAAACCCTGGATACCTGCCTGCGCACCGCTGTGGACACCTCATTCAACATGCTTTCCGTGGACACGGACACAAGCACCTCCGATACCTGTGTCATTCTGGCCAACGGACACAAAGGCTCTGTGGATAAAACGGCCTTTTCAAAGGCCCTTGATTTTGCCTGTATCGAAATGACCCAGATGCTTGCCAGGGATGGTGAAGGAGCCACAAAGCTTCTCACGGCAGAGGTCAACAACGCGTTTTCCCGGAACGAAGCTCGTTTCATGGCAAAGGCACTGATCAACTCCCCGCTGATCAAAACAATGGCCTTTGGTGCCGATCCAAATATCGGTCGGATCCTCATGGCCCTTGGAAAATGTTTTGATTGTCATGTGGAACCTCCCAAAATCGAAGTGTCCATCAACGGCACCTTGGTTTACAAGGATCAGATGCGGGTTGATTTTGATGAAAAGAAAGTCCGACTTCTGTTGTCCGGGGATCGTGTGGCCATTTCAGTGAACCTGAATGCTGGACATGATATGGCTATGGCTTATGGATGTGACCTGACCCAGGGCTATATCGAAGAAAACGCCTCCTATTATTCATCCTGACATCATAACGGATTGTAACGTGTTTCTTCCAAGCACAGCACAAGAAATGGAAAAACTCGGCTGGGACAGGGCGGACATCATTCTGATCAGCGGAGACAGTTACATCGACAGTCCCTATATCGGAGTGGCAGTCATCGGCAGAGTCCTGACCCAAGCCGGGTTCAGGACAGCCATCATTGCCCAGCCGGACATGGACAGCGAAGAGGACATCACTCGCCTGGGAGAGCCGACCCTTTTCTGGGGTGTGACAGGCGGCTCTGTGGATTCCCTTGTGGCCAATTATACAGCAACCGGGAAAAAACGTAAATCAGATGATTTCACCCCCGGAGGTGTCAACAATCGGAGGCCGGATCGTGCCCTGATCCAGTACACAAATCTGATCCGCCGTCACTTCAAAAACACGTCTCCCATTGTCCTGGGTGGGGTCGAGGCCAGTCTCAGGCGCATCTGTCATTATGACGCCTGGTCTAAAACCATTCGAAAATCAGTCTTATTTGATGCCAAAGGTGATTATCTGGTTTACGGCATGGGAGAACGGACTGTTGTTGAGCTGGCAATGGCACTCAAGGATGGAATAAATCCCGAGGGTATAAGGGGGCTGTGTTATATTGCCAAGCAATCCAGGGAAGGTTATCTGGAGCTGCCCTCACATGAGACGGTCATAAAGGATAATCATGCCTTTATCTCCATGTTTCATCTGTTTTATAAAAACAATGATCCCTTGACGGCCCAGGGTCTGGTCCAGAAACAGGATGCCCGCTATCTGATCCAGAATCCTCCAACCCCTTATCTTACCCAGAAAGAATTGGATAATGTCCATGACCTTCCCTATGAGAGAGACCTGCATCCCCATGAACGAATAAGGGGGGATGTCAAAGCACTGGATACCATTCGATTTTCCATCCCGACCCACAGGGGCTGTTACGGTGAATGCCGATTCTGCGCCATATCCGTCCATCAGGGCCGGACAGTTCGCTGGCGAAGTGAGGAATCCATTCTCAAGGAAGCCCAAGCCATGACCCGGCACCCGTCTTTTACAGGAATCATTCGCGATGCCGGAGGCCCTACAGCCAATATGTACGGTTTTGAATGTGAAAAAAAACTCAGCAAAGGGGCCTGTGAAAACAAAAGTTGTCTTTTTCCCAAGACCTGTTCCAGCCTGAAACCCGATCATGGTAAACTGATCAACCTGCTCCAAGCCATCCGCAGGATAAAGGGTATCAAACATGTGTTCACAGCATCGGGAATACGCTACGATCTTCTTTTTGCCGATCAAAAAAAAGGACGAGTATATCTACAGGAGATTGTGAATCATCATGTGTCAGGGCAGCTTAAAATCGCCCCGGAGCACAGTGAAAAAGAGATCCTTGACCTGATGAACAAACCCGGAACCAAGGATCTTCTGGCGTTTAAAAAAGAATTTGATACCCTCAGCAGAAAGGCAGGCAAAAAGCAGTTTCTCACCTATTATCTGATAGCTGCCCACCCCGGCTGCAATGAACGTCATATGGCGAATCTCAAAACCTTTGCCCTAGATAAACTGGGCCTGCTCCCCGAACAAGTTCAGGTATTCACCCCCACCCCCTCAACCTATTCCACCCTCATGTATGCCACAGGAATAGATCCCTTCACCCTCAAAAAAATCCATGTTGAAAAAACCCACGAAGGCCGCGAAAAACAAAAAACCCTCATCACCGGCAAACCCAAACCCTTCCCAAAAAAGAAAAAATAACCCCCAACCACACCCTCCGCCACAGCCGTCCGTGTCAGTCCGTGCTCGTCCGTGTCAGTCCGTGCTCGTCCGTGTTAGTCCGTGTTAGTCCGTGTTAGTCCGTGCCCGTCCAAATCCATAACCCCCAAAAACTCAACCGGAATTTCCGATCTAAAAATCCGCTTTTCAAAGCCCCCCGGCATTCCAACCTCCAAAGACAAAGAATGAAGCCCCATCCGAGTAAACAAACACTGGGTCCGGACATAATCCACAGCCCGTTTTGAACCGTATCGGGTGTCTCCCAGCACAGGATGCCCAGCAAGTTTTGCATGACGCCGGATCTGATGCTTCCGCCCTGTCAGAAGGTCACACTCAATGAGGGAATAATGGGGGCTCTGTCTTATCACACGAACACCTGTTGCACAGGGCACTTTACCCCCCTTTCCCTGGGGATCCTGCCTGCCTCCGGCTTCGGGAGAAAGTGGCGTGTCCCAAACCAGTTCCAATGGGCCTGTTTCGGAAAAACTCCCATGAACCACTGCCATGTATTTTTTGATCACATGACGATGCTCAAACTGCTGTGAAAACCATCGGCTGGTTTCCTGGGTCAAAGCCAGAAGTATGACTCCGCTGGTTTCACGATCCAGCCTGTGTACCGGTCCGATAAAGGATCCTTTTCCATAGGCCAGACGCTTTGAAAGATCCGGATCACTTTCAATTTGACGCTGCAAGAATGAAATAAGATCTTTACCCGGTTCATTATGCACACTCAAATCGCACGGCTTGTCTACCACAAGCCAGCCCGGACCCGAATCTATGATATGAAGTGTTTCCATGAATGTCCCTTCAACGATTGATGGCGTCGTAAAAAGTCCCATATGCAGCGTTATAGTGTTTGGCCAGACGTTCGACATACGCTTCAAGTATGCCTTCACGCCCGGCCAAACACTATGCCTTGCCTATGGACCTTTTTCCAAAGCCATCCGTCGACTTTTTACGAGTTCATCAAGATTATCCCAAAGCTCGTTTATACAAATCAAAAATATCTCCAGCTGTGGGCTGGGGCCTGGTATTAAGGATGCTTTTCGACATCATGGCTTTTTCAGTAAAAAGAGACAGTTCATCATCCAAACACGGTTCAGGACGTCCTATCAGGCTGTCAAACAGGGCCTGGAGATCATCAATACGTTTCATTCCAAGGATATCCAAAATATGATCGATCCTGTTTTTATTTTCGCCATATCCGAAACGTAAGGCCTCGCACAAAAGCACGGCATTGGCCTTTCCATGATCCATATGATTGAAAAAGGTCAAGGAATAGCCCATGGCATGAACCATGGTGGTGCCTGTCTGAGCAATGGCTACCCCTCCCAGCATGGATCCGTAAAGAAGCTTTTCCCTAATCGGTTCTTCGGGATTTTGATCTGTAACAAGGGATTTCAAGCATGGTCCCAGCACCTTGATCGAATGAATGGCCACAAGGGCACTCATCTCGTTGCTCCGCACTGAAAGATAGCTTTCAACCGCGTGGGACAAGGCATCCAGGCCCGTATGCACAGTGACATGATACGGCAGCCCACCAAGATATGCGGCATCAAGGAATGCAGCCCTGGGAAACAGACCGGGATGGGACAGATTTTTTTTGGTTTTATCCCTCACATCCGTGAGAATGGAGTAAGGCGTGACCTCGCTCCCGGTTCCTGCCGTGGTGGGCACCGCCAATACGGGAAGAGGTGCGACATCATAGGGGCCTGAAAAAAGGATATCATCATCCAGATCATTAACAGCAAGAACAGCCACGGCTTTGGCAGCATCAAGGGGTGAGCCGCCCCCGATTCCTATCACGTGGTCAACGGCTTCTTCTCTGGCCATGGCAGCCGCTTCCCTGACATTTTCAATAGACGGGTTGGGCAAAACCTTTTCATAGAGAGACCATGCCACCGATTGTTTTTCCAGGGCATGGCACACATCACCCAAGGCACCACAGGCTCTGGCTGATTGTTTACCGGTAACGATCAGGGCTTTTTTTCCATGGGCTCCCATATGGACCCCATTGGCCCTGATGCAGTTTTTACCGAAAAACACACGTGTGGGCATCAAATATGAAAAATCCATGGAGTTTTCTCCTTGTCTTGATTGTTAATTCTGTCAATGTAACATTCTTTACCACAATGTTCGGTCACTTGGTGGACAGGGGTGGACTGGGTGGACATCGTGGACTGGGTGGACAAAAAAAACCCGGTCCTGCTTTGCAACACCGGGTTTTGTATTTTTCAGAATAAACGTTTCTGCTAGTGATGGACAGCTGCAGGCGCTGCAGGTGCCTCATGGGCTGGTGCCGCATGTTCTTCAGTTTTTGCAGGAGCTGCATGGGCATCTTCTTTAGCTTCAACCGCGGCAGCTTCTTTTTTGGCTGCTTTTTTACCGACTATCCATTTACCGTCTTTTTTGACCAGTTGAATTTCTTCCTTGTATTTGATCTTGCCTTCAATCAGAACCGTTGCCGCATCATCACCTTCTTCTGTGATGGTGTAATCAAGGTCCACAAGGTCACAGTTGATATTTTCAAACTTTTTTTCGATGTATTTTTTCCCAAATGTTTCAGGGGTTTCCTTGTCCCCGCATCCGACAACAACCAAGGCACCGGCACAGGCCATAACAACAAGCAGCTTCTTCATGGGATCCTCCTCAACGTGTTTGAATTTATATTATTTTAAATGTATTAGTGCTTAAGTAAGCAGACAATCGTGTCATATACCTTTCATGAAAATAAAAGTAAAGTCATAGATGAACAGACTCTTAAAAAAATCTCCCTATCATTTTTTATTCCATTCAAGGGTACTCAGTTTGTTCCCTTCCCTCATGATCATCAGGGAGAGTTTATGCATGTATTCTCGTCTTTCCTGGGGTGATCGGCCAGGATAATGCCTAAAAGTCATGACAATACCGGCAAGGGAAGCAAAAAAGGCCTGGCTGTGAAAACGGAGCCCCCCTGCCCCTTGGGATTTGGAAACGACTTCATCGAACATTTTCGTAAAATACAGCATGACAGCATTGAATTTTTTAAATGCTTTCTTGTTTTCCTCGCCTCTCATAAGGAAATGGCACATCATCTGGAAGGTGGATTCATTGTCAATAAAATAATCCACAACATCCACAGCCAGTGAATCAATACTGCTTTTTTCAATGACCCGATCCCTTAAACGTTTTTCAATTTTGTTGATGTCCCTGATCAAGGCCTCAACAAAAAGATCATCCCGACTAGGAAAGTAACGGTAGATCGAAGCCGGTGACACACCTGCCTCGGCAGCAATATCACGCATACCGATATCATGAAATGATTTGTCTTTGAAGAGATTCATCGCCGCGGCAATAATCAGCGTTTTTCGTTTTTCCCGTTCATTTTCTCTCAATTGTATAAATGTTGATTTTTCAGCCATCAACTCCCCCATATTAGGATAAAAAAAAGATGTTCGATTTGTCCCCCACAACAGTATATTGTTTCGGATTATACTCCTGGTTGTATCTGCTTTGACGGGCAATTCCGGTTAAAAAAAAATCCCTGGATAGACACTATTTAAGTATCTCCCTGATGGAATCTGCAAGTTTCTGTTGATTGATGGGCTTTGAGATATAACCGTTCATACCGACCTCCAGACATTTTTGCCTGTCATCGTTCATGGCATGGGCCGTCATGGCAAGAATAGGAACCCCAACATCCAAAACGCCTGACTGGGGATCACGAATCAGCTGTGTGGCAAGCAACCCATCCATCACCGGCATCTGCACATCCATTAACACCAAATCATAGGGTATGAGTCTCAACGCATCCACGGCTTCCACACCATTGTTAACGATATCGGCTTTATATCCGAGTTTTTCTATATATCTCAATGTCACCTTCTGATTGACCACATTATCTTCCACAATAAGGATATGGCTATCAAACGATTTAAGGCCCTCTTTGTTAAAACCTTCTGTCGGGTGTTGGACAAAAGACATCACGGTCTCCTTGATACAAACGGCTGCCAAAGCAGAGGAAAGCTTAGAGACTCTTAGAGGTTTGGTAATATAAGCATCAAATCCCGTTTTTTCAAGTGACCCCTTGTTCATCTTCTGACCTGCGGCCTTAATAACGATAACAGCGGGTATTTCCCCCAGAGAATTTTTTCTCACCATACTGGCGAAGGCAGAACTCCCCATGACCGGGCAATCAAGCCCCACAATGAGTATGGTAAAAGGTTTTCCAACCATGCTGGCATTGGTTATGATTTCAAGGGCCTGATAACCGTTTCCGGCCTCACCAGCGTTACAGCCCATGGATTCGAGCTGGCGGAGCAAGGCCTCCCGGGACGAATCATTATCCATGACAACCAGCATCTTCTGTTTACGGACTTCATCGGGAACCGTAACGCCGCTGGTTCCTACATACGGCTGGAGTTTCACGATCATGGTAAACCAGAACACCGAGCCTTTTCCAAGCTCACTGGTAACGCCTGTTTTCCCACCCATCATTTCCACCAGTTGTTTGGTGATGGCAAGCCCCAGCCCTGTCCCCTCATACTTAGGTGACAGGGTGAAGTCAACCTGGGAAAAGGATTGAAAAATAGTATCAATTTTGTCCTGGGGAATCCCGATACCCGTATCAGAAATCTCAAATCGGAGTCGAACGTCGTCCTTGGTTTTGTCCTCAAGAAAAACACTCATTTTAATTTCACCCTGTTCGGTGAATTTGATGGCATTACCCAGAAGATTGATCAGAATCTGACGAACACGCCCTGCATCGCCCATGACTGCAACCGGAACATCACCGTGTATCAGACTCAGGCATTCGATATTTTTTTCGTAAGCTTTAATGGCCAGAAGGTCAAACACATCCTCAATCAGGGTGCGTAAATTAAAATTCACGGATTCCAGATCCATTTTCCCCGCTTCCATTTTCGAAAAATCCAGAATGGCGTTGATGATGGACAAAAGGGATTTACTGCTGCTTCGAATGATCTGAACGTATTCTTTCTGTTCCATGTCCAGCCGGGTACCCAAAAGTAATTCCGTCATTCCCAGCACACCGTTCATGGGTGTTCGTATTTCATGACTCATATTGGCGAGAAATTCCCCTTTTGCCCTGTTTGCAGCATCAGCATCCCGTACAAGCTCCTTGAGTTCTTTTTTCAGTTGCTGGTTGAACTGAAACATCAACTCGGCTTTCTGGTATGCCCTAAGAGAAGAAATCACGGTAAAAAATATTTTTTCGTTGGTCAGTTCCAGTTTGGATTTGTAATCATTGATTTCATACTTTAAAATAATTTCCTGCTCGGGAACATGCCCGGACTGACCAGTTCTAAGGACGATCTGAATCCTGTCATTTTTCAATTCTTCACGGATATGACGAACAAAATCCAGACCCGCATTATCCGTTTCCATGACCACATCAAGAAAAACAAGAGCAATGTCCGGATGACGGTGGAGAACCTCTCTGGCCTCACCTGATGATTGTGCTGAAAAAAAAGACATGGACCGCCCGGCATACGCAACGTCCCCCAGCACCATGCGTGTCAGTTTATGAATCTCTTCATCATCATCAACAATCAACATTTTCCATGGCATGTGCCTGTCCTGGGATGTATCTTCACCGTGTTTAAATAAGATGGACGTTTCGTGGGTTTCTCTCATCATTAACGCCTAGATAGGTCGTGATCGTTTATAAAGAACGGGCCTTGCCCGAAATATAATATTTCCGGGACACATGGGAACCTCTACATGCCACCCATCTCGGACTCCATTGGTAACATTATTTTAATTCCATCAGTGGTATTCCAAATCATTATTTTCTTCGATCATAGTACGTTGAAATGTTCGTGTTTATTTCTGTGCGATAGTATAGAAACAGTGCTAACATGTCAAGAATAAAGAGATTCTTTCATAAGTTCAAAATCCATGAACCCATGCTTAAACCCTCACTTTAAATGACAATTATGTCATATCTATGTTATATATGTCGAAGGCTGTTATCAATGTCGACTCATTTTATTCAACGGGGAGCGACTATTATTTTCAGACTATTTCCTCATATCCATGGGTTTATTTATGTACTTTATACTATAATCTAACTTGACAGCCTTCAGGACATACTTTATCATGCCTCGGTGTGGGTCTCAACAAGCTTGTATGGTGGATCCCGCCAACGGTTTTTCATTTCAATGACAGATAAGGCAACGCCATGATCATCAACACCCTTTTGGACACAGACCTTTACAAACTGACCATGATGCAGGGTGTTTATCATCAATTCCCCCGTACCCACGTTGAATATGAATTCAAATGCAGGACTCCGGGCATTGACCTAAGACCTTTAATCCGTGACATTCGAAAAGAGATCAAATCATTGTGTTCACTTCACATGGCAGATGACGAGTTGGACTACCTGAGATCCCTAACGTATATCACCGAAGATTTTGTTTTGTATCTGAAATCATTCAGGCTGAACATGGATTTTATCATCATGGGTGAAAAGGACGGCGCCTTTTTTCTGAATATAAAAGGCCCCTGGATTGATACCATCCTTTTCGAAATACCTTTGCTCGCCATTATAAATGAGTGCTATTTCAAACGGGATCAACCCGAGCCGGATTGGACGGCTGGCCGGAAAAAACTGTCTTTTAAAATGAATCTTATACAAGATGAGCTCAATCACGGGCTGCCCTTTATTTTTTCCGATTTCGGAACCCGTCGTCGTTTTTCACGAATCTGGCATGAGGAAATTATCACCACACTCCAACAGGAATTACCAGGGACTTTTACCGGGACCAGCAACGTGGATCTGGCCCGGCGTCTTGGCCTTCTACCGGTGGGAACCATGGCCCATGAGTGGCTGATGGCCGGCCAGGCCCTTTGCCCAAGCCTTCCGGACAGTCAAAAATTCGCTTTGGAGCACTGGCTCAAAGAATACCGAGGGGCTCTGGGTATTGCCCTGTCCGATGTGGCGGGCTTTGATGCTTTTTTGAATGATTTTGATTTGAATTTTGCCAAAGCCTATGAGGGATGCCGCCATGACAGTGGAGACCCTTTTTCCTGGGGTGATCGATTGATCAACCATTATAATACCCTCAAAATAGACCCCATGAGCAAACTGGCCATTTTCAGTGACGGCCTTACCGTTCAAAAGGCCATTCAGATCGCCCGGCATTTCCAAGGACGGATCAACACCGCCTTTGGAATAGGCACGAATCTTACCAATGATGTGTCAGGGAAACCGATTCAGATTGTAATCAAAATGACCCGATGCCAGGGTTCACCCGTTGCAAAATTATCGGATTCTCCCGGAAAGCAGATGTGCACGGACCAAGCTTACCTGAAAAATTTATCACTTATTTTTAAAGGAGAAAGACAATGAATGTCAAAGCTGTGATCAACACGATCTGCAGTGAAATCAAGAGCCATGTGGATACGGCCGTTGTGGGCCTGAGCGGAGGTGCGGACTCGTTTCTGGTCATGCTCCTGTCCGCAGAAGCCCTGGGCAGGGAAAACGTTTATGCGTTCAGCCTGCCCTATTCCGATACCGATGTAAAAACCTTCAACAGTTTGAGTAAAATGTATGCCGATCATATAGGTGTTCACCATACATCGGTCAGCATCAAAGCCGTTGCAGACGCTCTGACCGCAACCATTTCAGGTATTTTTGATCCAAGGTCGTCTTCGGCGTTATCCACCCTCAACGCAGGAAATGCCCGTTCCAGGGCCAGGATGTGCGTCTTATATGGGGCAGCCCATCACCTCAATGAAACGCTCAATAAAAGAGTCAGGGTCATGGGAACAGGCAATCTGTCCGAAGATTTCATCGGATACGATACCAAGGGTGGCGATGCCCTTGCAGACATCTTCCCCATTGGCCAGCTGTTCAAATCAGAAGTCTATAAACTACTCGAGTATTTTCGTGACCAGGGGAAAATCACCGAAGCAATGATCAACCGGGTTCCCTCGGCAGGCCTCTGGGAAAACCAGACCGATGAGGATGAGCTGGGGTACACATACAATGCCATGGAGCCGGCAATTCGTCATATTATTAAGCATTACTCCCACATTGACGAATCGGGTCTGGATCCAATCCAGCATTTTGTATGGAACCGCCACACAGCGAACAAACACAAACATGAAGCCCCATTTGTCATCAAGCTGAGGGATGAAAAAGGACAGATGATCCCATGAAAACCCATCTGTTGATCATTGACCCGCAAAACTCCTTTTGTGATCCCCAAGGCGAACTGTATGTGCCCCGGGCAGATCTGGATATGACACGCCTGAGTCGGTTTATTGATGATAAAGGCGATTTTATATTCAGGGTTACCGTGACCCTGGATTCCCACAACCGGATGCATATTGCCCATCCGGTATGGTGGCTGGATGAAAAAGGGCATCATCCCCGGCCGTTCACCGTAATACAGGCCGATGATCTTACAAATGGCAGGTACAGAACCGTTGATCCCCAGGATCAGGCGTGGTCCCTCACCTATCTTGAGAAAACGGCTCCCCATGTGATCTGGCCCATGCATTGCCTTGCCGGGACATGGGGCCATAAGGTGTATGCACCGTTGAGTCGTTCCCTGGATGCCTGGACTGAAAAACACACGGACCTTGAGTTCATCTTCAAGGGCTCATCCCGTTACACCGAACATTTTTCCGCCATCAAACCCTCTGTCCCAGTTCCGGACGACCCCATGACACAACCCAACCGGATGCTGGTCAAAACACTGGCAAAGGCGGACAGGATTCTTGTGGCCGGGGAAGCCTCGTCACATTGCGTGTCAGAAACAGTCAGGGATCTGATCCGTGAGGCCCCGGGTCTTGCCCATAAAATCATCCTGCTGAGGGACTGTATGTCTTCGGTAGGCGGTTTTGAGTCTCTGGCTGAAAATTTTTTCAAGGACATGGCGGACCAGAATGTCCAAATTACCGAATCGGCACGGGTCACACTGACCTAAATCCTAAAACCTTTTGCAATCAGGTATAATTGAACCATGATAAAACTCGGCATTGATGTTCACGGCGTAGCAGACACGGCCCCCCATTTTTTTTCGGAGCTTTCACGGATTCTTGTTGAAAACGGCCATGAAGTCCATATTCTAACCGGTGCGGAACATACCGATGCACTTGAATATGAGCTCAAACACGTTCTAAAACTTTCATGGACTCACTTTTTTTCCACCACCAGCTATCATAAAAACACCGGGACTGAAATCACCTATATTGATGGCAATCCCTACATGGATAACAAAATCTGGAACCGGTCCAAATCCGAATATTGCCGAAGGCATGGAATCCAACTCCACATCGATGATTCGGATGTCTACGGGAAATACTTCAAAACACCCTACGCACAGTTTGGATTTTCCAAAAGTGACGAACAAAAGTCCGATGAGACTGATGGTGCCACGATTGAGGAGGCAATAAACCACGAACCCAGCGTAAGCAGCCCTGCCCGGACACCTGACCCTTCAGCCATGATGGGGCAAAGACCTTCCGTTCGGGTGGACATTGCCATTTGCACCATTATCAATGCCAGTCTCAAGGTGCTTCTGGTCAAGCGGAAAGAGACGCCCTTTAAAAACCATTGGGCCCTACCCGGTGGTTTTATCGATATCCAGTTGCACGAAAGTCTGGACAAGGCAGCCTCCCGTGAACTCACGGAGAAAACAGGTCTTGAAAGCCTTTATATTGAGCAACTCAAGACTTACGGGGATGTGAACCGTGACCCCAGGGACAGGGTGATCTCCACAGCCTATTTTTCCCTAGTACCTTATACCATGATTGAAAATCAGCGCATCCGCTTCAAACCTGAAACAAAAGAAGCCCGATGGTTTTCACTGAAAAACCATCAGATTGAACTTATGCGGGCCAAGGAAGCCCTGGCATTTGACCATAATCTGATGCTCAATGATCTGTTGAGGCGCATTCAGGGTAAGATCTCCTACACACCCATTGCATTTGAGCTGGTGAGCAGTACCTTTACATGGTCGGATTTAAGAACGGTTTACGAAGCCGTGCTTGATAAAAAGATAGACCCGGCCAATTTTAAGAAAAAAATCAAATCCCTTTACAGTATCAAGGAGCTCAAGACCCGGAAAAACATCAATGCAGCCGGACGTCCACCGGCATTCATCGCCTTTGAGGGTGTCAAGGATCAGTACATCTGATTTTTGTCCGGCCTTTAACTTGCAACCGCAATTCATGGTTTTATATGATGGGATAATCGAAAAAACTCAATTCCAACAAACGGATGCACTGGGTGCTCATTATTCGCCCCAGTGATCTTTGGCGATTAGTCGTGCACTTAAAAGGAATGTCATGAAGTCTCTGCGCCATGGTCTTTCAGAGGAAAATGCCCATACCTTCGCCCTTGTTCTGGCCTCCCAGGCCATAGACTTTAGCCTTGAGCATAAAGAGGAAGGATTTGACCTTCTCATCAGGGAGGAGGATCATGAAAGGGCCATGATCCTCATTGATTTGTTTTTGGAAGAAAACCGTGAGCCTGTCTCTACCCCAACCCCTTTTGCCGACCGCTTCCACAAAACGTACAGCGGTCTTTTTGCAGCAGTCCTGATATTTGCCATCCATGCGCAGCTCCCGGTCGGTCCCCACCGCCAATCCATAATCGCCCATTATGGGGCTGACGCAGCCGAAATCCTTCATGGAGACATTTACCGGCTGGTCACGGCCCTCTTCCTCCATGGGGATGATATTCACCTTGCAGGCAATATGGCCGGACTCATTCTATTCGGTACCTCGGTGGCCAGCATTACAGGGCCGGGCCTGGGTTGGTTCATGGTGTTATTGACCGGCATTCTGGGTAACGGCATGAATGCCTTGTTCTTTAAAAGTCACCATCTGTCCATTGGTGCGTCCACAGCCATTTTCGGAGCTGTGGGCATCCTTGCCTCTTACAGAAGCATTCAAATTTTCAGCCAAAAAGGTGTCCATTCGTCGACCCTTCTTCCCCTTGGGGCCGGCCTCGCACTTCTGGGTCTCCTGGGTGCAAGCGCCCATGCGGACCTGACCGCCCATCTGTTCGGTTATTTTTCAGGGCTTTTATGTGGAGCAATCTACGCCAGACGGATCAAACACAACCCCCGGGAATGGATCCAGGTCCTGTTTCTTTTCCTTTCAGCCATCCTCATAGCCCTGTCCTGGTATCCCCCACTTAGATAATGCTGTCATATTCGGAGTTGACAGACACACCAAGGCTCTTTAAAATCATCGCAATACAATGACAACACGTCAGACCTTTCAAACAATTTCACACGACATGGGGACCTAAGCATGAAAAAACTGTTTTTAGGAAGAGATGGGGACAGTGATGTTTACATGTCCGTTAGCACCATGCAGCGGCATTTTGCTTGTTTTGGTTCTTCGGGAAGCGGAAAAAGTGTTGCCTGTAAGGTTTTGATTGAAGAACTTGCGCGAAAGGGTATTCCTGTGATTGCCTTTGATCCCCAAGGTGACATCGCCAGCCTTGTTGATGTTGAAGATGCTGAAAAAATTGCAAAATACAATGTCCCCCCTGAGATTAGATCAAGTTACGTGGAAAACACCGAAGTTGTTATCTGGACCCCAGGAAGTTCAAAAGGTCTGCCCTTATCGATCAACCCCCTGCAGTTCAGTGGTATTGAGGATCTTGACATTGAAGATCAGGTCCGATACCTGTCCTCGGTTGCTAAAAATCTTGTGGGGCTGATTGGGTTTGATCTTTCCGATGATGAAGGGAAATCAGCCGAATCAGTCCTTTCTGTGGTATTTGAATATTGTATTAAAATGAATATCAGCCTCAGGGATTTTGAAGGTCTGATTACGTTGCTGGCAGATCTACCCGAATCGGTATCAAACCAGATTAAGGCCGTCAGTTCTGAAAAACTGTTAAAGGAAATATCAAAAAAACTCAGTATCCTGACCATGGGGTCACGAAAGCTGATCTTTGAAACCGGGATCCCGGCCAGTATCGAAACGCTTTTGGGCCTTGATGACCCAAATGGTAAAACACGAATTTCCGTGATTTATCTAAATACCCTTCATACCCAGGAAGAAAAGGAATTCTTTGTTGCCAGCATCACACAGATGCTCTACAGGTGGATGCTGAAAAACCCCTTGGCGGACGGACAGGACGGTGTCCAATGCGCCTACTATATTGACGAAATAGCACCTTATATCCCCCCGGTTCGCAAACCCTCATGCAAAGACATCCTAACTCTTTTATTCAAACAGGCCAGAAAATACGGCGTTTCATGTGTGATTGCAACCCAGAACCCGGGTGATATTGATTACAAGGCCATTGCCCAATTTTCGACCTATAATCTCGGATGCCTGAGTACAAAACAGGATATCCAAAAAGTCAAAACACGACTTGATTCAATTGCGCCCAAGGAATCCGATGACATTGTCACGAAATTACCCGCCTTGAAAAAGGGCAATTTTATCATGCTGTCTCCTGACGAGTATGATACAGCCAAAAACTTTATGGTCAGATGGCTCGTGACAAAACACACGGTTCTTGGTGAAGATCAACTATCTGACTTTGTGTCCGATGAATTGAGGGAGAAGTATTCTAAAAAAATGCCCATGGCCGATGTGCAACCCGATCAAATCGAGCCTCTTGAAAAATCTCCGGACAGGGGCGCATCTGCCATTGAAAAAGCAGCGAAGCCCGGCGGTGAAGACGTTTTTTATGTTAAGACCAAGCTCTTTGAAACAGATATCCTGAAAGCCATAAAACCGTTCCTTTCAGGCACACTGATCAAGTCTGAAAAACTTATAGAAAACACCTTTCGCTATCGACCTCTTATTAAAGTGACTCTTGTATTTTTTAAGGAGAAGGGACTATTCAAAAAAACGACATCCGAAATACCTGTGAATTTATACCTGGACCACAAAACCCACAAGGTCTTTTATTATGACGGCAAACAACCCAGGTTCAGTCAGGTGGTTGATGCAGACCCCAATCAAATATGCGATATTGATGACCATTGCACCATTGAAATAATAAGCAAATCCGAAATCGATTTCGATTTCCAAAAAATTGGAAAAAAAATTGATCCGGTTGAGATAAAAAATCTCATGGAAAGAAAATATCGGGTAGAGGTTCATGCGGTTGATCTTTTACTTTACCCCACCTGGGAATGCGCCATTTCGGATAAAAAAACCAATACCCTTCGCACCGTTATTCTTGACGGTATTTCAGGTAGAGAAATTGTTGAATAAAAAAGGAGCATCATGGGGCAAAACGCAAAAAAACTGATTCAGCATCTTGGTCTCAAGCCCCATCCCGAAGGAGGCTATTACAAGGAAATCTACCGGTCTGATCTTTATTTCGATGCCCGTAAGGTTTCAGACCGGTTTCCCGGCCCCCGCTGTTGTTCCACCTCCATCTATTATCTTCTGAACGACCTTGATTTTTCAGCGTTTCACCGCATCAAGGCCGATGAAATCTGGCATTTTTATTCGGGCTCAACCCTGATAGTGCATGTCATCACACCCGAGGGTGTATATCACCCCATTCATCTTGGGCCAAATACGGAAAAAGGCCAGGTTTTCCAGGCCATGGTCCCTTCGGGGTGCTGGTTTGCATCAGCACTCGAATCAGGTTCGGGCTATGCCCTGACAGGCTGCACCAC